>JACCDI011216185.1_pt1 | contig 10157 bp, 7 predicted proteins | sample 7442791 | NCBI WGS metagenome assembly JACCDI01 (sample SAMN15323434, study PRJNA562643) | freshwater metagenome | isolation source: river surface water | place: USA:Blue River Watershed | collected 2017-08-15
CCCCCCACTCTGCCAATGATGTCTTCTGTTGTGATATCCGTCAACAACAGTAAGGTATCCTCCATCCCCCCCTGAGGCGTGTATGAGGCAAAGTCTATCTCCACTATATTGTCATCTCACAGCATGACATTATGTTTTTCAACAACACTTTCCCCTGTGAGGCACAATGTATCATGGTGCATCACCTCCCCAAGAACATTGTTATCTAACATCTCCCTCCTGCAATGATGTACCTCCTACAAAAAATTTCCATTGTGGTCTCCCCCTATGAAGGTTGCCCCCACCATCTTGCACTTGTATCTCCTGTTGTAATCCCACAACTCCCCCCTAAAATGATGTACCACTCACACACAAAAATTCCCAATTGCTGTCCCAACCCTAATTTTGTTGATCATTACATGAGAAAACCATTCAAACACCACCAATTTTGTCTCATTCTAACAATGAGTAGAATATATCCAACATTGTTTTTAGGTAAGTGCATAATTTGTTTGGACCATTTGTTGTGGTTTGGACCATTTATTGTGTTTTTCGAAATCAGAAAAAAGAAGTACATAAGAATAGTACATTTTTTTGTTTTTTGACATTCTCATGAAATATTGCATTTATATCTTGCACCAGGAGATTATTACCTATACCCATTGAAAAATTTTGATTGACTACCCAATGTACACTTCAAGTTGTTTTGCTGAGAGTTTTTCTAGGGAACTTCTTGCTTCAACCATGTGAGATGATTTGTGACCTCACACTTCCTACAAGGACAGTGACAGTTTTCATTGAAAATTTTAGACCATCAAATTAGACCTTCATCTGTGTTGTAAGGTTAACATTCACCAGCTGGTGATCCAGGTTCATCACAGTACTAAGTGTCAAGTTTGATTAGTCAAAATTTTCAATAAGACTGGTTGATTGACAAGATTGTATTCATTTTTAGCTGTAATCAGTCAGAAGATGTGCTTTGGCAACAAATTTGACCTTTGTCTATGTTGTAAGGTCATAATTCACTGTCTGGTGATCCTGGTTCATCATTGTGCCAGGTGTCAAATTCGATTCATTAGACTTGTCAATAAGACTGGTGACTTGTTGATCCACAAGTGTATACTCACTTTTCATGTGTGACTTTCCACAAGGATAGACTTTCATCAAAAATTTCAAACAATCAAATTTGACCTTTTTCAGTGTTGTAAGGTTCTGGCCACTCTTGGGTGTTGCCAATTAATCACTATACCAAGTGTCAAATTTGGTTTGTTAAAAAAGTCAACATGACTGGTTGATACATATGTTTGTATTCACTTGAGTTGTATACATCCAGATTTCAATATCATGTAAAAGAAATGGTAAGTCAATCAATTCACACATTATTGTCAATATATTAATTCTATCTTGTTTACATGCTTGCTAAATTATTTACCCCACCTGACAACTGACAACTGCAAAAGGTCATGCATTGGTAACAGAGAACACCACAAGTAAGTGAGGAATATTTCATCAAAGAATTTTCAACATTGAATAATGCCTAACCATTTTTGCAAATTGCAACTGTATTAATTTCATGCTGCTAAACAAATTGATAAAAAGCATAAAGTCAATACAAATGAAACACTGTATGCAGTGAAAAAACAATTAAAAGGTGAAGAAGAATTCAATGTTGAATCTTTATCAGATGTATTGTAGCACCTCTAATATTTTGGATAACTCAATATAGTAATTCATTTGGTGACAATCTTTGATGAATCCATGAATTGTTGAAAGGACGATATAGACAAATATTCACAAAGGTAAGCTGTAATTCCCAATAAGTATGTTGCATGTTACTTTTGTTGTTATTCGTGAAAAAATTCAATGAATACAGACATTTGCTATATTTTATTTTGTGTTGAGTATCCCAAATGTCATTTTACTCACCTAATTTGGTACAAAAAAGAAAAGCAACAAATTCAAAGCAGTCCAAATTAAATCTAAAAATTCAATGAGCTCTGTAAATAAAATATAAGAAATGGGCCCCTAAATTTTTCTGTTTTTAATTTGAATTTGGTATTCAAAACTTTATACAGTTTTTAAACTTTCAATTTGGTTTTTGATTTGGTATATGTTTGGTATATGCTTGGTATACAAAAAATGACAAGGAAAAATGATCGTGACTGAAAATGTCTGATTAGGTTTTTCTTATTCTGGTATATGCAAGTTATACCAAAATGAAACTGGTATATGGACAGTTAAAAGGCTTTTTTTGTTGTACCACTGGTATGCTCAATACCAGAGGCTATGAGAAATGACTATTTTAGACTGATATTATTGTTTATAGAGCTTAGTGGTATGTGTATAGTGACCTTTTTTTGCTGTGTAGCATTCGTAACATGCAGAAAAATGGAAAATTCAGTTTTTTGTCATTTTCCTTGTTTATTAATTGATTTCATCTGAACTTAAACTACTTTTCTTGCGGATAACAGCCAATAATATGGGAGATCAATATGTACAATATTTTCAATTGACAGAAAAAATGGCATGATATTTTTTCCTAAAAATTTTGTGTGCAGTATTTTTTCAATTCTAATGGATTTCATCACCTTTCTTAAAGATTTCACTCAATAACACTAAAGGAAGGGAACTTGCAAAATCTTTAGTAAGCAGGAAAAGTTTTGTTGATTACCTCACATGTTGTATTTTTCAATTCTGATGGTCTTTAGGAAACATTCTGGAACATCATGGCCAATAATAGCAGGGGTCCAATATTTTCTTATGATGTGAAGACAACCTGAAAATTATTCTAATCTAAGTTGTATGCATATCATTGTTCTAAAGTAATTTCCAATACTTTTAACATGTAACATGGCTTTAATGGAAAAGGCACTCTCCAGTCATTGTAAAATCTCTTTAAGTACCATGCTTCAAATTAATAAACAATTTACCTGTGCCTTCTACAAATTCTAAATGCAAAAATCTTCTTGTTTTTCTTTACCCCCCATAATTGCTTACAAAGCATAAAATAAACATCACAAATCACAAATTGATTATTAAACACTATCAAACTTTTCTCTAATCATTGAAAAACAATTTCTCAGTTTCTGTGTAAAACCTTTCAATTGCGTATCCTATGTGAATGCAAATAAAGAACAGAAATAAAGGATTGTCAATAAGAATAGAAAAATTCAATGATATATCATTTTCATTGCATTTTTAGACACACCTTGCCATGTAAATTTCACTCATAATATGAATTTGTTTTTCCAATTTTTCATTATTGTTATATCTTGATCTTAAATTATGTCCTCTAACTCTAAGAACACAGAATTTTTTTCTCCAACAAATTTGGGGTCATGGAAATTTTGAAGGCTTTTTTCCAGGAATTTTCAGACATTTGCCAGCCATATACTATTTTCTCAAATGTGTCCAATATGCTGATACTGTTTCAAGCATTCAGTGTATTTATTAGTTTTATGGTTTTCCAGATTTGATTTCCAAGAGGTGAAGAGATAATGCAGAAAACTTTGTCAAGGCAATTTTTGTACAGTATTCAGTATTCAGACATTGTATGGTTCATTTAATAATGGGAGTTTGTTTATTGATTCAACTAGGTTCAAATAGGTCTTGGTCTTAATCATGTTGACTAAGGGATCCCCACCACAGAACAAGCAATATCTTCCAATGAGAGGAATAATACTTCCAGGAATTGTGTCACACAAGTAGGGTTTTTATGTAAGTATTTGGCTGACTCATTACCTTTGCAATTATTGGTACAAACTTTCTTCATTATGAATTGAAGAATTTAGTGTATTTGTGCAAATGGTTTTGACATCTATTCTGTAGATATTTTTTGTTTTCCTCCCTATGATAGATATATTGCTCACTTTAGAAAGCTTGAATAAATATGTAGTGTCTTTAATATTGATTTGTGTGTCCATATATTAGATGCTGCATGGCAGTGATGAAACTGTGGATATATATGATTTAATTATATCATCTCTGACAGCGTTTCAATTATTTTTTCAAGGAAAATCGAAAACAGAATTGTTCCAGAGTCCAGCCACTGAAATAGATATCTAACCTCCATGAAATCTTGTTTCAATTATTCATTCTTGATGCTGACTAGAAAGTTGAAGCATGGTGGTGTTGGAACCATTTGTTTTGTCAAAACTATATTCTTCCATCCTTTCACATCCCTATCATAGCAGAAGGTAGAAGACTTCATAAACAAGAGTTCTTCAATGGCCTCTTTGTCATCAATGAGTGTTATCAAGTTTTCAGACATTTGTGATGGATATAAATTCATCATTCCTGACTTTCCTGGCATCGCATTCAAAGTTTCCATACATCATGTTGAAGTGAATTAGAATGGAGAATGGAGAGAGGCTTTTGAGACTAAGGTAAAGCCTATTACTACCTTTGTGACAGAAATGCTAGTGTCAAAGAAAACATTGATTGCAGAAACCTAGAAAGTCAAAGATGAGAACCAGGAATAGGTTATTTTAAGAAAAAGCAACAACTGCTATCACACAAATCAACAGCAAATTGTTCCAAAATATGAATAACCCTAATAGAAATGTAGATGTTTCAGATGTTTCTGACATATGTAAATTAGGTGTCAAGATTGATAATTAGGATCTACTTCTCAAAAACCTTGCAAAGGTCTGTAAAACGCATTTTTGGAAATTGTATCAATCCGATTGTAAGCCTATATAATGAATAGGATTTCAAAATATTGCTGTTTACTTTACTGCTGAGGAATATGCATTGAAAATTTTATGGCATGGAAACTTTTATTCCTACTTGATTACCTTTAAATGTGCCACTTGCTTTTGATTCCATTTTGATTTCCAGAGCAAAAAATGCATTGTTGAAAATTTTAGGTTTCTTGGTTGTTTAAAGTTCATCTTTTTCATTTTTTACGTCAAGGGAATTTATGAACAAAAGGATTGATAGAGATAGATACACTCTTTCTTGAATGAATATATACATCTCCATTGCTTAGATGATTTACTAAAAACACTCTGGCTCATCAAGCATTACTATCCAAACTACTATAATTGGATCATAATGTTCAGCATATGATTAGCAAACTCATTAAACAATTTGAAAATTTACATTCTAACAACAGCATTGGTTTGGTTTAAGAAAAACTGCCTCATTTGGATTTATCTGTCCCTCAAAATCTAAAACCATGTGTAATCAAACACTATGGCATCTGAGACAGTGATCTTAAAAAAAGGAGAGCCATTAATGTCTCCAGTGGAATGTTTTGAAGAGAATGATTGGCTGTCAAACTAAGGACGCAAAAATGTAAAGAACAAGAGATGAGATATTGATTGAAATTAAAAATGTAAAAGAATTTTGGAAAAGTGGGAAAAGGAGGTGACAATTGAGAGTGGTTGTTTTATTCCTGAGAAAATATTGGCAATGATGGAGGATTGGGCTTGAGGCATTCCCTGGGGAAGTCTTGAGGTAAAATACAACCAGCTTGGTTCATGTTAATTAAATGTAGAAAACCTATGAAGTGAAACCAATTGGTTACTTTTGGAGAAAGTGGTGGAAGATTTTTAAATTTTGATTCACTAAAAAATTATGTCTTGCCATTGGGTTCTTTTATGATAAAAAAATTTATTGGGATATCACCAGTAGATACTCAAGGTCATGGAATCAGTTACAATATCCAAGCCAATATCACACCAAACCAAGCAAAGCATTGGGTAATAGGTATATGACTCTGACTCAAACAATTTACAGTGTAGTGATCAATTGAGATCTTTGACTTTTTGAGGCCAAGAAATGACCATAAGAACATTTTACATTTCTTTTGGATATGGCCAAGACTATACAGCAATATGCAAGGGGATGAGCAAGGAACAAAAAAGAAAAACTTCACTGGGTTATTTGGTATTTATTTGCAAATAAACAACTAAGTTTATCATGTAGGGAAAGTGACATAAGTTGACTGGAAGAAGACTTGGGTTCTAGTGGGAAAGTGTCAAATAGGCATGTTCATAAAAGTAATCATGACTCACTGGTAAATGGGATACCTGTGGTCTGTCAAAGGATTCATACCAGATGATTCTTGAAGAAATACTTTTGTAATAATTTAATAAGAAAGGAATTACAGTGCAATAATAGTCAATTAGACTTCAAATAATAAAATTGAGGTAAGTATCTGCTCCATCTCATCATTTCTTGCTTCTTTTCATCAGTTTTTGACTGTTGACATTATAATCCTACAGAGATAAAACAAACATGTTCCTCTCATGTGTGAACAATGCTCTGAGGCGGTTTTTATCACATAAAAATGGGCTCTTTTTGAGGCCAAAGTTGAACTTTTTGTCTACTGAAATATCTTGGATTACCTGTTAAGTATTTTCTTCAAGCGTTCATGTAGGTTGTGGTGCAATCAAAAATCAAAACAATTTTTGCCACAACCATTGGTGTACATGCTGGCTTCTGACACAGCAATAATTGAGTGAGTTTGAAAAATGACCTTGCTCAGACATTAGTAATGCAAAATGTAGTGGACATAATTATGACATGTTTTAGACTATTGCATCCCCCATTTTAAGTCAAGAAGACAGTAGGTACCTTATTCTGTCTGTGGGGAACAACCAAATGCATTGATAACAAACCTTGTAGGAAAGGCTGTAGAGACTATGTGAGACATGACATCAGTCTCATGTGAGTACTACTTGGATGCTAAAACACTTGAGTAAATACTTCATCAGTTATGAGGCACAAAGTCTTTAGTGATTACTTTTTTGTACCCAATCCTTTCAATACAATTGCAGTATGGAGTCAGTCTGCTAAAATATATTCTTGCAGTCAACCCCTGTTGTGTAAAATATAGTATTGTTTTGGTCACTTCTCTGTTTGGGTTATATTAATTTGATGTTAAACTGTTCAAAGGAAGGAAGTATTGGTATTCATCAATTCAGCAAAGATTGGGATGATATACCCTGCTTGTACTCCAACATACAAAGCATATCCTTCAATATTGATTCTCACCTTTAAAAGACCACATAGAAACAATTTTGAAATTTTTGGAAGCATTTCTTTTCTTTCAATATTATTATTTTTCATTCCAAAGAACATCCCATGAACTCTAGAAGTCAATTTCTTGTTCTAGGACCTGACCCTTGGAACATTAAAAAACAAATACCCATGAAGTTAAACTGATATTTGTGGCTTCATCAAATCTAATCTGTCACAAAATCTGGAATTTACTTTTTTATAACATTGACTTTGTTACCTTTTGAGCTACTTTGACATGTCATATTTGGAGTAGTATACTTGTACAATGGCAAAGTCCCTGGTTGTTATTGAATCTCACATCCCCTCAACTGTGACTGTACATTGTCCCAGATCCAAATACAATAATCCTGGTCCCAATGTTTCTTGTATTTTGCTTGGTATTGCAGAGAATTCAATGTTGTTTATGTTGTCCAACCACATTCCAAAAGGCAATAAAAAGTGTCAAATGGCCTGTCCCTTTGGAATGTGGTGTAGACCATAGTACTAAGGGACAGGTGGGAAAAACAACTGTATAGGCATTAATAATTTTTATTGATAATGTCTATGTAAGAGATCACTTCCTATTACAAAGAATATTACCAAGTACTTGATGCTTGTGTGTTTTTGATTGTTATTGGCTTTTGCATGTGTGGCATTCTTGCACAGCAAAGGAAAATTCAGTTTGTATTCACTAATGTAGTCAACAATGACTTGTTGTGGACACAGAGATCTGCTCAACCAACACTCATTCATAACTTGGGAAACTCTTTCTGAACTTTTTCCAAACTCTTCTCTTTCTTCTTTGTCAGTCTCTGAGACAATCTCTGATAAAGGAATCGATCAATTTTGAAAAATCTGTTGCTAGGTCTATCATCATGACACACATGAAGTCAAAGCTATTGCCATTACTTTCTGTAATCAGTTGCAAGCCATTGCAAAAAATATACATAGATTAATACAAGCAGTACACAGTATTCTCCAGAATACTGCTACTGATTTCTGATTTTGTATGAGATAGATTGTTTCATTTGACATTTATAGATTTCTTAGTCTGGTATAGTGTACATGACTATATACACATAAAGTATGTATCAAGAACCCCAAGCAGACTATTGATATCAAAATATAATCAATTAAAACAGAGAAGATAATGATCTCAACAACAGTATCTACCATCAATGCATCCAATGAAGTAAAGAACACAATGCTTTTAAAAATTGTGAACCCATCAATGCATTATGATAATCCACCAAAGTAGAGAACAAAATGCTTTCAACAGGGCTGTAGCCACATCATCAATGAAAAAATACAAACCCCCTCAAGTATAGCAAATTTGAAATTCTATACCTATTGACAACAATCACCATGTAATGGCAGAATTTATCACATTATTGCAGAAATACTGCTTGATCAATAAAAAATAATTCAAAATCACATTTGAATTGAAAGTTAGTTTTGAAAGTTTCTTCTGTATTAGCTTATAATTTAATTGACTTTTTGAAGTTTTGGTTGTCTAGACAGTAGGTAACCTATATCACTTGATTATTATCCACCTTACAAGTATAAAAGAAGACAGTATTTATGAAACAGTATTTGGTTACAAAAATGATGATGATGAATACACCCCCTACCATGTCATCTAAAAATAAGCAAATAATGTTATTAGCCTCATTCAATGTGATCACATATCAAGCAAAGATAAGAGATGGAAGAAATCAAATTAAGAGTGAGATACTAGACAGATTGAGATAATAGTCAGTCCTAGTCAATCCAGAATACAAATAAATAAACATGAAATGATTGACTTGTTACAAGAAATGAAAAAGTCTGGTATTATTTGAAAATATAAAAAATGTTGCAATTTTTCTATTTTGTGCACTCAATGTGATTTCTACAAAAATTATGAAATAGATCTATTCAACTCTTTACCAAAGGAGTAAGCTTCTTTGTGGTGAAAATAGGGCAAAAATCCAAAAATATTATCTCCATTCCTTGCTATTCTACTTTGAGATCAATTGTGCTAGGCAAACTATTTCCATACATTAAAATGATTCATTAATCCACAATATCAGCTGGATGGCTTAACTTCAAACATGGTTTTGAAAAATCACTGTAACTTTTTGCTCAAAATGAAATCTTGTTACAGTTTCTGATATAACCATGCATAACATCAAGAAAGCAGATGATTCTGCCATAAACCAACTCCATGACAAGAGTTTTTTAGATAATGTTGTCCTTTCTAGGTTGGAATGATAAATACACATCCATATAAAAAATGCATTGAGTTGTTATTTTTAGTGAAATTTGACTTCAGCCTCAAAGAGTATGGAAACCTATAATTTTTCACAGTGAATTCTCTGAGGTCATTTTTGGCTACTGGTCAATGCCTTTTCTTTTGGCTTTGAATGTTTGCCAATACTACAGAAATCCTATTAAGAGAAAATTATAACATATTATCCACAAGCACTTCAAGTTTCAACACAAAACTAATTCTCCTTACATAAAATTTTTGTTCTTTGAAAAGAGCCTAATTTGAAAGAGTTTGTCAGTAACAACAAACCTGCATGCTATTACTATATATGTAAGTACAACTTTTGCCTTTTTCATTGCCATGCACAAAAAACATTGAATGAATAAAAATAAATCAGCTGCAAAAGAGTCATAAAAATCTTCACAATGATTACAGTCATCCATGATAAAACCAAATGTGGAACTCATGGAAGTTAACAGTCACAACTTTGTCATTGTGATTTAAGTGATATCAAGACTTGAGACTTGAGATAATAGAAAGGCCGTTGACAAAGACACTTGCCTTTTGACATATTTTGGGTTGTTTCATGCCAGGCAAAGAGGTAATGTCATGCATAATGACTTTGATTCAATAGTGGCCAAGAGTTGGACAATGTATCACATTCAAATTCATCATCAATGTTTTGATTGGTTCTTGTTGTCCAAGTGAATTGATCACCAGTTGATAGTTTACCTTGAAACACAAAAATAATTCATTTTTCAAAACTGTAGGAATATTTCATAAATCATGCTTTGCTAAGATGTTGATCCATTTTTAGGAAATAAATGATGCCATAAGACAAGATTTTAAATGACTTATTTTGCTGTGATTTTTGTCCTGATGATCCATTGCTCATTTAAAACACACAGAAAATTGAAGC
>JACCDI010920248.1_pt1 | contig 10154 bp, 7 predicted proteins | sample 7442791 | NCBI WGS metagenome assembly JACCDI01 (sample SAMN15323434, study PRJNA562643) | freshwater metagenome | isolation source: river surface water | place: USA:Blue River Watershed | collected 2017-08-15
CTATTCATTCTAATGCGGTCTCCTAGCAAGGCACCACCAGTTCTTCTTTTCGATGGGTCGATGGAAATGATGGCCAGTTTTTTCTCGGGGAAATCCGACAAGAACCTGCGCACCAACTCATCCACCAAACTACTTTTGCCCGCACCGCCGGTACCGGTTATTCCCAGAACAGGGGTTTTGATCGACTTGGCTTGGCCGCGCAAATCATCCAAAATTGCTTTGTTCTGATCGGGGTAATTTTCTGCCGCCGATATCAATCGCGCGATATCCAATTTGGCCTGTACACCAGCATTCAATTTCTTTTCTTCGCCTTGAAGATGCGCACCCGTGGGGTAATCGGCCTGCATCACCAAATCATTGATCATGCCCTGCAATCCCATGGCACGTCCATCGTCGGGAGAATAAATCCTTGTGATGCCATAGTCCATCAAATCTTTGATCTCCTCAGGCAAAATCACACCGCCACCACCACCAAAAATCTTGATATGTTCGGCGCCGCGGGCCTTCAGCAAATCGAACATGTATTTGAAGTACTCGTTATGACCGCCTTGATAGCTCGTCATTGCGATGGCATTGGCATCTTCTTGAATGGCTGTTTCCACCACTTCCTGCACGCTGCGATCGTGACCCAAGTGAATCACCTCGCAACCGGTGGATTGAATGATGCGGCGCATAACGTTGATGGCGGCATCGTGACCATCGAACAAGCTGGCAGCCGTAACTACCCTAACCTTGTTCTTCGGAACATACACAGTGGTTTCCATTGATTTGGCTTTGTACTGCAAAGGTAATCTTTGTTTGGCAATCCCCCTACCCAACCGCCCCCCCAATTTATCAAGCCATCACCCCGTCTATCTGCATGATATCAAGCCTTTTCGCGCATTATTTTGCGATTTCCTTGGGGGTAATGCTCCAATTCCGTGTTTGTGGGTCTGAGATTTCAGTTATGCGAAATATTACATCCCTACTTAATCTGGCTGCATTTATCCTATTGGGATTGGCTTCCTGCCGCGAAAACAATATCGTCCCGGTAAGTGCCAATGAAAAAATCACCGCATTGGTGGTTCAAGCAGAAACTGAAACCAAGAAAATTCAGAGCAGCGTGGATTTGACGGCCAACAGCATCAGCATAGAAAATTTGGCTTTGAGCCCCGACTATTTTGTTGACGAACATCACCTGTCGCCCCTGGCATTGCTCGACACACAAACCACAAGGGAACCATGGAAAAAAGAATGCAATACCGAGTTCCTTCGTGAGCGAGGGTTTGGTAAATGTCTCTTGAGCGCAGACATCAACCCGTCCCAAACAGCATCACTGGTTCAGACTTTGAAAGAATACGCAGCCCAGCAAAAGGAAATTCTCAACGATGAATATCAGTTGTTCGTCGACCTAAAATCCCACTACAAAGACCGAATCGCGGCGGATATTGACTCGTTCATGCGCGCGGAGATTGACGAGTCATCGTTTCAACAAAAAATGAAACAATATCAACAGGACTTTTTGTATGAATTCAATAGGCAACGCAATGCGAACAAAAACTTGTCTATGTTGTCAGTGAATTACCGCAAAGCATTGGAAACCATTCAATCCATGCTGAGCGAAGCACAATTTAAACAATTCTACATTTGCCATAAACGGTAGTGTAGTTGTTCATGGGTTATAGTTAGCGAAAAGGCCTCTTGCATAGGGGCCTTTTTGTTTTAGTCGTCGCCCCAATTGGGTGTTCGAGGTTTTACCCAACTGTAGTAATAGGCAACAACCACCAAACCGGCGCCAAAAAACGGCATCGCTACGCCCCGAATTTCATCGTTGAAATAGAACTCTCCCGTCATCCAAATCGCGTTGCCCAATATCCAAAAACTGATGGCCAAATTGTGGTAAAAATCAGCCACCGAAGACCGGAAGCTCTTCCAAGTAATCCAAACCGAGAGAATAATCGTAGGTATCGCCATCGCCATACCCACTTCGCGAAAATGCATGAGCCAGGCAAAGTCTTTCACCAGCCAAAACACTACATGGAGGTTTTCTTTTTCTCTGAGCGATTTCATGCCTATGGGAACAATTATCGTTGATCTCCCACGATAAACTTGGCCTCTTTCTTGCCCTGATCGCTCAACAATTCAACCGTGTACAAGCCGGAAGAAAGTTGTGGTAAATCGAGTGTTAAGAGCGACTGATCTGTCACCACACCTTTGATAACCACCGCACCGATGGCATTGCGAATACGGTACTCGGCATTACGCAAACCTGAAGGTATTCTCACCCACAAACGATCGGTTGTTGGGTTCGGATAGATTTGAAGTGCTTTAATATCGCCCATGTTCACCGATGCGCGATCCATGACCACTTGTTTGGTTTTGCTACATTCGCAACCCGTGGTTCTCACAACCGACTTTACCGTAACCGTATACACGCCATCTTGCTGTAAATCATAGTTCACTTTGGCATTCACGTCTTTGGAGTTCTTGATACCCAAACCAGCAACCGTCCATGTATAATCAATACCCGCCTGTCCGCCTGCCACTTGAACATCATCCATCGGCTCGAGGGCAAGGCCAAAGAAAGCAAATTGATAATCGGGAGAGGCTACAAAATCGCAGGTTCTGGGCAATTCTTGAATGGTCACTGCTTTGGTCAAAGAATCTGCACAGCCATCCTTCAACCGCACCACCAAGGTTACATTGTAGGCCGTGGTTTGTTTCACTGTGTAACGCTTTTTGGGACTTTCTGCAGTGGATGAGGAATTATCGCCAAATTCCCATTCATAGGACATGGTGCCCGAGGCGGTTGTACTTTTATTCAGGAACGACAATTCGTCTCCAGAGCAAACCGGATCTGCGGTAAAATCGGCGCTTGGCTGCATCAACACATCCAGCACTTCAACCAATGAATCCGTACATCCATTGTCGAGCTTCACCGTAAACACCACCTGCTTTTTGCCAAGGCTCGACCATCCATGGAGCGGTGAGGAGGCAGTGGCTGATTTTCCATCACCGAAGTTCCATGAGTAATTGGCAATTGCACCAGAAACTGCGGGCGTTTGGTTGGTAAATTGGGTTGATGTACGAATACACGCTGCATCGTATTTGAAGGCCACTTTGGGTGATTCAAAGACCGTTACAGTGCGGGTTTGGGAGTCCTTGCATCCAAATTCGGATTTCACCACCAACTTCACAGACTTGCTACCCGGTGTATTGAAAATGTATTTGGGATTGGGGTCGTTGCTGCTGCTGTCGGGGTGGTTGAAGAACCACTTACTTCCAAAACTGCCCGTGGCAATGCTGCTGTTGTTTTGAAAAGCGAAGGCATCACCGTCACATCGACCGCTCAAGGGAGTAAATGATGCTTTGGGAACAACAAACTGATATACTTTTTGGGTTTCTGTGGCTTCGCAGCCCGAGATATCGGCTTTCAGTGTCACCACATAGGTGCCTGCCGCCCCATAATTGAGCGAAATATTGGTGGCATTGTTGAGTACAAAACCTTTTCCATCCCCGAAATCCCAGTACATTTTGGCAGTTGTGGGGGTTGTTTGGTTGACAAATTTCACAGATTCACCCACACAAGCATTCTGTCGTGTAAACGCGGCTTTAGGAATTTCATTGACCACCACGGGTACGGATTTTTCAAAAACGAACCCGTAGGGATTGGTGGTGCCGCGGAGTTTCACGGTATAAGTTCCCGCTTTCTTAAAAATGAATTCACCGTCTACGAGGTTTGATGTATCATTTGGATCCCCTGTGCCATAACTCCACCAGTTTTCTACGTACCCGGATTTGTATTTGGAAGTATTGACAAAACGTGCGGTATCTCCGATGCAAACTTTGGCGGGAATTGTAAAATCTGCGGTCACTGTGGGGTAGATGAATACTTGTCGTTTCAAGACCGTATCACACCCATTGCTTAGGTCCGAGATTTTCAACAAGATGGTCAGCAGACTGTCTTCCAGTCCGGCATCACTGGTTTTGAATTGCACCTCAAGGTTCGCCGAAGCGGTCGGCGCCGTGAGGGTTGCACCCGTCACGGCGCGACCGCTCGGCGAAATCGCCGAGACACTGGCATTCCACTTGCTGCTACTACCGCTGCCATATTGGGCATTCGTATACAACCTGGGTGCTTTGATATCATAAATCACCGGCACATTCAATACCGTCACATCCAAGGGTTTTCCGCGCTGATACACCGGATTGTTCCCCGTTTGGGTCTTGGAAGAAAACTCATAAAACCCACCCCCAGGTGCTGGTTTCACAAAAGTCTTGAAGGTCAGCGTATCGTTCTTGCGCACATCATCAAACCCCTCAACAAATATCTGAATCACCGTATTTCCAGGTACCGAAATTTTCAACGGCACCGTAAAATCAATGCCCAAAGAATCCTTGGGTAAAATCCTACTACTCACCCACTGCCTTGTCACAACCCCGTTTAACGCATATGCCACATTGAACTTTGACGCCGTGTCGGTGTAATTGTTCTTCACCGTAATGTTCACCTTCCCTTCATAGCCAGAGCAAATTTGCGATGCGATGCTAAACGTGGTCTTCACCGCTGCCAAATCCATCACACTCTCCACACTCCCACGATCAGATTTCACCGTAGCTCTTTTGGCACCCGTTACATCCATCTCATTGCCGGCAACCGTTGGCACATTGTTCTGATTCTCAAAAATTGATGACCTGAAATCATTCTTTGCCACATCTACCCAGCCTGGGTTACCAAAATACTCACCACTTCCGGCTGTACCCCCCGCCTTATAATCACCCCAACTGCTGTAATAATTAGATTCAACACCCCATTGCTCGCCGCCCGCAAAGCGCACGAAACATGTATTGTGGTTCAACTCTTTCATTTTGGTCGATGACCAAACATTGATCCCATAACCAAAATCATCGCCCCGAATGTCCAACACATTCCCCACAAAAGTCACCTCCGATTCATCCTCCATGTAGTAGCCCAAACCCACATGGGTCGATAAACTACTTGGCCTACTGTATACGGTGTTCTGACGCACCTCGGTTTTGTATCCTGAATTGTAATTGATCACATAAAAATTATCGGTTTGATTATACCCTTCATTCCGGACAATCAAATTGGAGTTGAAGACCACATCGTGTAGAAACCACAAATACACGCCGTTGAAACTGCTCTTGGATGATGTAGTCACATTCAAGACGATTTTGTTGCGGTTGATCTGCCAATCGCCATCGTCGTATACCGCCAAACAACCCAACGCATCCCCGGCTTTGTTCGAGTCCAAAACATTGTCTTCGATACGATTCCAAGCGTAACCCGAATTCCCGCAATCACCGAAGAACATCGCCCTTCCTCCGCCACTGTTCGACCCAAACTGACAGCTGCGCACCACATTGCCAATCGCTTCTAAATCAGAAATGCTTTGAACATTGAATCCATAAGAATCACCCGACTTATCGGCCATCAAACGATTCATTTCGTTTTTCTTGATCGAGAAATACTGTCCTTTAGCCATTTCAATCCCCACAAAATTGTTCAACACCGCAATGCGCTTAAATCCATTGCCAGAAAACACAACGGGATAGGTAGATTTCCCCGAAACCGCACCGCAGTCTATCCCCCAAAAACGGCTGATGTAATTGGTTGTGCTACCAGACCCAGCACCCGTGTATGGCAAATCATGAATCAAGTTGTTCGCCAATTGAATGGACGCATTGGTACAGGCTCCGTTGGTAATGCGAATACCCGTAACCACAGTATCTACAGGGGCAGATCCACCAACCGCACTTCTACTGATATCGTTGCTTGACACAACCTCACCATTGACATATTGCAATAGTATGGCCGTCTTGAAAAAGTTCTTGATGGCATTGCCCGTGATTGAATTTTCCGTCCCAGTGCCCGAATATGTTGCCGATCCTTGTTGGTCCACGATGGCATACAATGGCCCCGGACTGTTGGTTGCTGTGGTGGTCATTGTACAATTCTTGATCGTATTTCTCACACCATTGTTCGATGAACTGATGGTCAACACATTGCTTTGTGAGGTAGCAAAGGCCAAATAGGCTGCCGGTGATTTTGTGGTACTTCCAATGTTTGAAAATTCCAAAGTACAACTACTCAATACATTGTCATCCGCACCATTCGCCAGTCTCACACAAATTCCCGTGCTTGCTGTTGTACTATTTACAACGGTCAAATTTTGGATTTCTACGAAGTCGATTCCATTCAAAAACAACACCTCGTAAATGAGCGACCCGGTCAATTTTTTGCCATTCCCATCGATGCTAATTTTCTTGCTTGACGATGTGGGATTGCTGCTATTTTGCTTGAGTTCAACAGCGGCCGTTACCGTTAGATCCGACATCACTTTCACCGACACATTTCCCGAAACACCATTGTTGGATACTGCCGTTGTAAAATCTGACCAAGTGGCATAGTTGGTTGCCGAAGTTGTGCCACCAATGGTATAATTTCCGCTCAATTGTGCTTGAACCCAAGAATTCAACAACAACGCAAACGAAAGAAACAAACATCTCATACCAACAAAAATAAGCACTCAGAGGCCAAATTTGTTTAACAGGCTTCAACCTATCGCCAATTTCAATAAAAAGCCTTTGGTTTGTAGTGTGAGTTCGCATTTACAAACCCCCAAGGATCGCAGGCAAGTGGAAATTGTGAAAATCCTTACCCTACCGGCCGAGGCATCTACATTTTTCATGGGTTCATGCTTTGGGGAAGAAATGCATTCGCGCCTCATTGAAAAACAGCACACATCATTCTCCAATCCATTTGGGGTCATATTCCACCCATTTCCTCTTTGGAGAAATTGGCAACTGATCGCCCAATCCAAAGATAGAAACACCTTTGATCAGGCCTTCCAAAAAGAGGGGACATTCCAACACCAAGGCATATTCCACAGCTTGTTGCACGCCAACCGGTTTCAGAAAAATACAGAATCAGAACTGCGCAATCAAGTGTTTGAAGCAAGCCATTGTGCCTACAATCAAGCCAGTAAGGCCGATCTCATTTGTGTCACATTGGGCACTGCCTGGATTTATCGCCACATCCCAACACAACAATTCGTAGGCAACTGCCACAAACTACCGCAACTAGACTTCATCAAATCCATCAGCAAGCAGGCCGACATCAAGGTGCACATTGAAGAAATTGCCCATACAATACACCAAATCAATCCAAGGGCACACATCGTTTTCACAGTGAGTCCTGTCAAACACTTGCGCGACGGTATTCAAGAAAATTTACGGTCAAAATCCACGCTCATCAGTGCATTGCATGAATTGTTGGAATCAGCCACACCAAACGTGCACTACTTTCCGGCCTATGAAATTGTGCGTGAAGAACTCAACGATTGGGCATATTACAAAGAAGACCACATGCATCCAACCGCGGCTGCCATCGACCAAGTTTTCGAGCGATTTTACAATTCGTTTTTTGGCAGCAACGCCTCCACTTTGGGTGCCGCACTTTGATAAGCAGGCTCAACTGCAGACAATTGATGCTCAATGAACTCAGCATCCACGAGCAGCGTGTCTAATTTGAGTTTCAAAGACTGAAATTCTTTTTTGAATTGAATCAACTGCTCTGCATCGTTTCCGGTACCATAATTGCCGGCCTTCACTTGCTTTTCAAGCCCTTTGATCGCATAGAACAATTCCTCAGCCCTTAAAACTGTGTTGGTGTATGTTTCCACGATATCCCGATAAACCCGGTGAACGGCTTCGTACTTTACGATCAGTGATTCTTGCTCTTCATTTAACGACGAGGCCTCCAGAAATTTCAACTTTTGCAAAACCTCCTTCATCTCAACCTTGCGATCCTTGATCACATCCAACTTAAAGCGAAACAAGGATGTTATTAGCTTGTGTTCTTGCCATAGCGAGTCGCTATGTTGGAGCATGATGGCCTGCTTTTCTGATTTACCACCCGCGGAATCGCCACAGCCAGCCATAAAAAAGGTGACAAACACCAAACAAATACCCAAATTTTTCGCAACTTTGCCTACCAAGCGAACGATTTCATGTCTCAACAGCATTCCACAAAGATAACAAAGGCGAGGCATATCAAATTCTTGCGATCCGTTTTCTGGTTGGGACTCACAGCGTTTGGTGGGCCACAGATGCACATTCCTCAATTCAAGCGGAGGTTGGTAGACAAGCACAAATTTTTCGACCAAGACACACTGAAAGATGTAAACGCATTTTGCAGTTTGTTACCGGGCCCATCCACCACGCAAACGATCACTGTTTTGGGATTGAAAATGGGCGGTCCGATGCTGGCACTGATGAGCTTGGTTGCTTGGGCATTACCCGGTGCCATTTTGATGAGCATCATCGCACTATCGCCCAAATTCTTGGGGGCTACACACCTTCAATTCATGCAACCCATGGTCGCCGCATTTTTGGCATATTCGGTCATTTCGATGGCTCCATGGATCCGAAAATCTACCCTCAATTACAGCATTTTTATCGCATTCGGCATCTTGGGCTTCCTCATCAATACGCCCTTGCTTTTCCCACTCGGAATGGTCTTGGCAGGAATTATCAGCGCGCGATTCAACAACTATGAACTACCTATGATTGCGATTTCCAAACCCAAACCCATCAAATGGCGAAACTTAACGGCTTTTGGTATCATTTTCATGGTCGTTGGTGGATTGGGATTGTTGCTTAATCAAAACGCTGAGTACCTTAGACTTGCACAACCCTTTGTTTTATTCGAAAATACCTATCGCATTGGTGCCCTGAGTTTTGGCGGTGGCAATACCCTCGCAGCGATGAGCCACGAACAATATGTGGTCTATCACCATCGCCTCACGCCCCAAGAATTCAACAACGGACTTGGTCTGCTCCAAGCGCTACCCGGACCCAATTTCAACTTCATGGTCTATGTCAATTCCATGGCCATGAGATCCTTTGGGTACAATACATTCTATCAGTTTATGGGTTGTTTGATTGGCTTGGTCGCGGTATTCATGCCCGGAACGCTCATGGTCTTTTTCGCCTATCCACTCTGGGATCGATTGCAATCACATCGCTCCATACGATTGGCACTAGATGGCATTTTCGCAGCGGCAGTTGGATTCATTCTCACCGCAGCACTCCTCATCAATTATTACTATTGGAAGCAATTTACAACGCTCAATCAGCACACCTACCTTCAATTTGGGGTATTTGCCATCACGTTAACGCTGTTGAGTACCAAAAGGGTCCCAACGCCATTCATCGTATTATTGATGATACTCATGGGATGGTTGATCCCCATGTAACGCCATGTGCAGTTTTTAATTACCTTTGAATTCATGAGACTTCGTTGGGTATTGGTATTGCTTTTGGCAATGTGCGGCAGCCTAAACCCGCTGAAGGCCCAGCCAGGAAAGGAAAACAACCCCTACATCCTGTTTACCGGATTGGTGCTCACATCCGACAGCCTGAAACCCATCCCATTCGTAAATATCCGAACCCCCAAGCGTGGCTTGATCGGCTTCACTGATTATTTAGGGCATTTCGATGTTGTTGTGAGAAAAGGCGATACCATTCTTTTCCAACAAGTAGAACAAGAGCCGTCATGGCATGTGGTACCCGACACCTTGCATGGCAATCGATACAGCATCATCAAGTTGATGACCCAAGACACGCTTCAGATGGCGGCCATTTTCATTCGCGCTTTGCCCCTAAAATCCCTGTTTGAAAACGAATTCGTCAGCAAGGAAATTCCCGACGATGCCTATGAACGGGCTCGACAAAATTTAGAGGCTGAAGCACTGAAAGACGAGCAGCGCCTGCGTCCTGCCGACCCCAACATGAGTCAAAGTTTGCTTGCTCAATCACGCGCCAACCAATTGTATTATTACAAACAAGCCCCACCGCAAAACTATTTCAGTCCGGGTGCTTGGATCCAATTTCTAGAAGCGTGGAAACGCGGAGATTACAAAAAGAAACCCAACCAGAAAAAGTCAACATACGTTTCACCGTATTGATTCAATCGGTTTTTCACCTCGCTTGTTGCCAGCATTGGGCATTCCATATTAACCGTGTTTCTGTCCGTCTTTCACGGCAAACACATGCATCACCGCAGGAAAAACAGCGTCCAATGTCTCTTGAGCACCTTTCGTGGATCCAGGCAGCGTCATCACCAATGTATCATTCACCATTCCAGCAAC
>JACCDI010787448.1_pt1 | contig 10152 bp, 5 predicted proteins | sample 7442791 | NCBI WGS metagenome assembly JACCDI01 (sample SAMN15323434, study PRJNA562643) | freshwater metagenome | isolation source: river surface water | place: USA:Blue River Watershed | collected 2017-08-15
ATCTCACCCCCGTAGCAACCGATGTCCGAGTAACCGAGATCATCGGCCAGAATCATCACCACATTCGGCTTTGGTGCGGCCCCCAACGACCAATTGAGAGAAATCACAGAGCAAACGAGAGTGCGGATGACATTCATGGTTCGGAGGACTTGAGTTGTTTTTTGCCAGGCACCATCGCTGCCTGATGGGTTTTGACGGCGGACATGATTTTTTCCAACACATCCGGATGCCCAGCGGCAACATCGGTTTTTTCTCCGTGATCATTCGTCAGATCATAGAGCAACGGTGGCTGATGAGATTGCTTCGGCTGACCACCGTATCCCCCTTGTGTATGAAAGTGCGCTTTCCATTGCCCGATGCGACAAGCATACAAATGCGGACCCCGATAAAAAAAGAACGGACGTTCGGGCAGTGTGGCGTTTTCCAACAAAACAGGCGTTAGATTCACTCCATCAAGCACCACGCCCTGAGGCGGTTCCACTTGCGCCATCGACAGCACGGTGGGAAACCAATCCATCGCCTGCACCATCTGCGAAGAAACCGCGGGTTTGATGCGACCCGGCATCCACGCCATACAGGGCACCCGCATTCCGCCATCCCAGGTGCTGCCTTTGCCATCGCGCAAAGGGCCCGCTGAGCCACCACGTTCCTTCATGATGAGCCATGGACCGTTGTCACTGGTGAAAACCACCAAGGTGTTTTCCTTCAATTTCTGTTCACGCAAGGTTTCCAAAATTTTTCCCACACTCCAGTCGAGCTCCTCCACCGCATCACCATAGATGCCCGCCTTACTCTTGCCCTTGAAATCCGCGGATGCGAACAAGGGCACATGCGGAAAGGTGTGCGCCAGATAAAGAAAAAACGGCTGTGTTTTGTGCGCGCCGATGAATTTCACCGCCTCTTCGGTATAGCGCTTCGTGAGCGTGCTCTGGTCCGCAGGTTTTTCAATGACCTTGCCATCGCGCATGAGAGCCACGTTCCAGCCATCGGCCGGCGGTGTTTCCGAAGAAGTGGAACCTTTGGGCAGGTCGGGCCGCGCATCCATGTCGTTCGAGTAGGGCAGACCGAAGCTATGTTCGAATCCTTGTTCCAACGGACGAGACCCCTCGTGAATGCCGAGGTGCCATTTGCCGATATGCATGGTGGCATAGCCCGCACCATGCAGAGCCTCGGCAATGGTGATTTCCGCAGGCGGCAGTCCGCCTTTCGAGTTCGGAAAGAGCACACGTTCGATATCGCCGCACATGCCGCTGCGCAGTGGATAGCGCCCAGTGAGCAGGGCCGCGCGACTGGGCGTGCAAACTTCCGCCGCCACATAAAAATCGGTGAAGCGCATTCCCTCCGCCGCCATGCGATCCAGATGCGGCGTGCGGATTTTTTCCGCCCCATAACAACCGAGATCACCGTAACCAAGGTCATCAGCGAAGATTAGAATCACGTTGGTCTTCGGTGCCGCACAGGCGATCGAACCAACCAGCGCCACATGCAGGGCGCACCAAAGTAAGGATAGCGAATGTTTCATCATCGTAGTTCGTGAATGGTGCCGTGCAGAATGCTGTCACCGATTTGCAACTCATAACAATTTGTGGGGGCAAGATCAGGGACCTCAATCGCGATGGTGCGTTTGTCATCACTGAGCCGGGTGACGGTGATGTTCAGAGTTTTTTCATCGTAGTGCTTCGAGCCATACTGCGCCGTGCGTTTCAGGCTCCACACCTTGAGCGAGGCACTGCTGTGGGCAAGTGCTTCACTGAATGAAACCGAAATCTTTCCTCTCGTCGCGTGAATCGCCACGGGCACCGGAGCACTCTTGCTGCCTCGACGAATCCGATAGAATCCTCCTGGCTCCTGCGCATTGCCCGCCCATGCGAACATGCCACTGGTATAGAGCGCCCCATCATCGCCAAAACGCCCGCGCATGATGCCGGTCTTGAACGCGGTCATGGGCAATTCACACACCGCTCCCTGCCACTGACCGTTCACTTCCTCATGCGGAACGATGAAGAACCGCCCGGTGCCGTAGCTCAGATTGAGAAGACTACCGCCCAGATTGCCCCAGGCGTTTTTCGGCACCCACAACAACTCCGCGGGACTGCGGTCTTTCGCATTCGTCATCCACACCATCGGCGGCTGCATCGCGGCTTCCGAGGGATCAGTGACGTTGCTGTAGCCATACATGTTGCCGTAAAAGCCGCCGGGCTTGACGTGATTGATGCGGTTTTTCGGCGTCCAGTGGCCTTCCTGGTCGGTGACAAAAAAACTACCATCCTCGTTCAAGCAAACTCCGTTCGCCGCACGGAAGCCGTTGGCTACGATTTCCGTAGTAGTTCCATCGGCGGATACTTTCAGCAGGGTTCCGTGTTGCGGCACCACGCTGTCGAGCGCATGCCGCGCGGACTTCGCGTAATAAAAATTCCCCGCGGCATCCGTCTGCAAGCCCATGGCGAATTCATGAAAATGCTCGGTCACCTGCGCATCGTTGTTGAAGCAGACGATCTGATCGATTTCCCCATCACCATTGTGATCGACGAGTTTTGCAATCTGATCGCGGCAGGTGATGAACAATTCCTCGCCACGAAATTTCACACCAAGGGGCTGAAACAGGCCGTTCGCAATGCGCCGCCATGTGAGTGTGGCGGGGGCTTTTTCCTTGATGCCATCCACGCGCCAGACATCGCCATTCCACATCGCCACAATCGCACCTTTGCCATCCGGCGTGAAATCGAAACCACCGGGACGCATCCAACTGTGGTAGGGATTTTCGACCGGCAGCGGGAATTCATCGGCGACAAATGCGGCATCCTCCTTGCCCGCGACCGACTGCGTGGTCACGGTGGCCGTCGATTGTCCGGGTCCGCCTTTGGTGAGTGATATCAGATCGATCGGAGCGGTCACAGATTTCGACAGGGCTTCGATCGAATCAGGATCCGCGCGGGAAATAAAAAACCTCGCCTTCGCTTCACTCGGCAGACTCGCCACCCAGAAGCCGTTTTCTTTCGCCAATATCCCCTCGCCTTTCATCACCACGTTCAGACTCTCCGGGGCAACGCGCAGTTTCAACAGTTGCCAGGGGCTGCGACCGTGGATGGTTCTCACAAACACCGGCTTGTCGCCATTGTCGATCCACGACGGCGACTCCAGAATGTCCGCACCGTAGATGTTCGCTTCGATCACACACTGGTTCTGATAGAAAGAAATACCCTTGTAGCGGATCAGCGGATGCGGACCATACTGTTTGCCATCCTTCGCCGGAGTTCTTTTGTCTTCGAAGCCACCCATCGCCCAGCCCGGTTCATTCGGCAGAACCAGATGTTTTTCTCCCGTGAGCGAAGTGTGCGTGCCGTGGCTGCCATCGAAGGCGATGCCGCGCCAATCGACAAAGTCCCCCGTGGTCGCCGCGGCGAGGCGCATGGTATCGTGGTCATACACCATCCAAGCCCGCCCCTTGGTCACACCGCCCGGGCCGTTGTCGAGGCGGATGGCAATGCCCTTCTGTGCGATGTTGCCTTTCTCGATCTGATAGGTCCAATGCAAGGCCGGGCCCAGTTCCATGCGTTGGTAGGGCGGCAGCGAGCGATCTTCTTTTTCCACTTCGGCAGTGAGCATCGCTTTCGGCAATGAGGCGAGATACTCATTCGTGACCGCCTTGTATTGCGTGGGATTGTGGGGTTTCAGATAGGTTTCGCGGATGTAGTGAATGACCGCGTATTTCTGCGCCGTGGTGTATTGCGGCATCGCCGTCATTTGATTGTAGCCATGCGTGAGCGTGAGATACATCGAGTAAGGGTCCGCACCATTCTTGAACTGACCTTCCGCAAAACGCAGCGCCGTAGGCAGGGAACCGGGCTTTTCCTTGTCGCCATGGCAGACGATGCACATCGCCTGATAGATTTCCCCACCCTCCTTCAGCGACTGCTCATTCCACGCTTGCAGGATGGCTCCATGATCACTGCGTTCCAGCGCCTGCACCCAGCCCGTGCCGCCGATTACCTTCGGATTGCGCGCCGTGGGAGAAACATAGGTGAAATCCGGCGTGTTCGCACCCTTCGCTTCGTTTTGAAATAGCACCGCGATTTCCGCCGGCGCCATGGCGCGTTTCCACACCCACAGCGACGCGATCGTCCCGCCTCGAAACGCTCCGCCGAAGTCCTTGCTAGCACGCCCCACCTTCCACACATGCCCCTTGACATCGGGACGCTCGAACGAAGGGTTTTCCGCGACTTTTTTTTCATCAAGCCACAACTGCACGCGACCCTTTTGCGAAGTCAGAACGATTGTGTGCGACTGACCATCGTTGACCTTACGACCACCGCTCATCTCTCCCAGCCAACCAATGTCATACACCAGCTTGCCATCACGAAGAAACAGAGCCTTGGCATCAGGCGACCACTTACCCTGAGGATCGCACATCGCGAACAAGGTGCCATTTGCCTTGGTAGAAAAAGTCGCCAATGCCGTGAAATCGGCACCAAGGTTCAAGCCCGCGTCGGGATACTCACCACCACTCTGGTTGAGCACCGCGACTTTTTCCGGCCCGCGCACCAACTTGCCATCACTCCACACCCGCAACAAAGGATCACCCTTCTCAGTATGCTCCAACGCAATGTCATGGGAAATCTTCGGATCCAATGCAATCGTTAGATCTCCGCCCCACGAAACTTGGTTCGCGCCCTCGACATGCAATCGATAGCTCTCCGGCCACTGTTCCGCCGTGAGTGGCACGGAATTTCTCGGCGGAGCCGCCTGCGCCATCATCGTGAATCCGAACAAACCGATGATTCGTTTCATCATCATAGGAAAGGTGCTACCCTTTCTGCCTGATGAACGTAAGGGGAATCGTGTGAGTGAATTCATGATAGTTCGTTAGTTTCCTGATGTGATGGTGGGAAGATTTTCGACTCGGAAGCGGGACATCTCCGCCACAATTTTCTCAATGACACGCACACGGACCGCAACCTTTGCTTTTCAGCGAGGCGAGTTTGCGTTCGATCTCTAACGATGTGGGTGAAATGGCGAGGCCTCCTAAAGAAGTGCAGCGGTGCTCGCGGGGCATCATGGTGGAGACGTGTTTGGCGGAGTCGATGACTTCATCGAGCGGGATCAGCGGATCAAAGTCGGCAAGCGCCATGTTCGCGCAGGATAGGGCATTGCTCGCTGCCATGACATTTTTGCCGAGACAGGGCGCCTCGACGCGATTGGCGATGGGATCGCAGATGAGCCCCAGCATCGACTGGAACGACATCGATGCCGCGGCGATCGCCTGGTCGCGTGTGCCATCAGCCAGAGTCACCAATGCCGCGCCCGCCATGCAGGCGGCGGAACCACCCTCGGCCTGGCAACCACCGACTTCGGCGGCAAAGGTCCAGCGTGTGGCGATAAAGACACCGATGAGTCCGGCGGCGAGCATGGCCTTGGCCATGTCTTCTTCATCGAGACCGAGCTCCTCCGCCATGGCGATGACCGCTCCGGGCAAGGCCGCGCAGGCACCGGCGGTGGGTGCGGCGACGATGACGCCCATAGAGCTTTTCACTTCCATCAGCGCGGTGACGTAGAGCACGATGCGATTGAGCGCACCGCCATTAAGCAAGCGACCCGCTTTCATCAGTTCGGCAAAACGTCCGCTCTGGTGATGCAGCACGCGATCCTCATAGGTCGTACCCGCGATGCCGCTAGCGATGGACTTGCGCAGGATGCGCACGATGTGTTTCATGCGTTCGATGACTTCCTCTTCCGTGAAATTGCCGCGCGCCATTTCGTATGCGACGGCGAGTTTCCAGACCGGCGTTTTTTTATCACCATCCCACTCTAACATTTCCGCACAGGAAGTGAAGGACAGTTGGATTTCCTTGCGCGAAGGCACGGGTAGCACCGGTGAGAGGCGTTTTACCATCGTGGCGAAACTGGCGGGCACTTCGGGAAAATGATCGCCGCGCACTTGCAGGAGTTTTTGCTCTCCGGCGGTGTGAGTGATGACTTCCAAGCCTTCGAAGGAAAGCTCCGTCGCGGGATCGACCCACAGCAAGGTCTCGTGATAGCCACCGTCCATGTGCAGGGAAATGCCATCGATGCTGTGCACTTCCATCATGCCACCACCGGTGGAAATGGCGATGATCGAATGTTTCTCTCGCGCATTCGTGAGCGTGAGTCGATAGGTGTTCGGGTGCGGATCGCCCACATCCACGGTGACGATGTGCTGCACCATGCCGCTTTCCTCGAAAGTCTGAATCGAATGCGGCAGGCGTTCGTCATCGGCATCCCAGCCTAACAAACCGCCGAACAATCCCATGTCCGAGCCTTGGCTGTCATGAGTGGTGGGCAACGAGCCCTCGCGATCGAACTCGATCAGCACAGAGGCAATTTCATCATCCATCAAATTGCGGGCTAGGCGGCCGATGCGGAGCGCGGCGGCGCAGTGGGAGCTCGATGGCCCGCGCATCACGGGACCGATGACATCGTTGAAAATCGAGACAGGATTCATGATTGGTTAGAGGGATGGTGGAAATTCTTTCGCGGGATAGACCAAGCCTTTTTCACGACCTTGCAAGACGGCGGTGATGCGTTCGAGAATGCGTTGCTGATAGCCTGTCGCACTGTTTGCGCCCTTGCCGGAAGGGAGCTTCTTGAGGCGTTTTTCCATCACGGGCAGAAGCGGACGTGCCTGTTCGCCCATGCGGTCGAGCACGTTAGCGGCCTGCAGTGCAGCAAAAGGAGCATCAGCCTGCAAAAGCACGCGTTCCAACACGGGCAAGGTTGCTTCGGTGTTCCCTTGTTTTGCGAGCGCCTCAGCGGCAGCCACTTGCACAGAGAGCGAGTCATCATCGAGTCGCTCACGTAGGGCTTTTTCCGCAGCGGCGGCTTTGTTGCCAAGCACCGTGCAGCCCTGCGCCGCCCACCAGCGCACGGACTCATTTTCATCACCCAGAGCCTTGATCAAGGCGGGCAATGTTCCCGCATCGCGCGAGGAAGCCATGATCGCCACATCATAAACTCGATCTAACGGAAAAGCACCGGCGCGACGCGAGGCATCGTAGCCTTCGTTCGCCGAGCCCTCGGGCAGGAAGCCGTTGTCCACGATCTCCAAGGTATGCCGTTTCAGAGCCGCGCGCATGCGTTCCACCGTGGCGCGGTGTGCGGGATCGTGGGCGAGATTTTTCACGCTATCGGGATCGGCCTCCATGTCATAGAGCTCCTCACTGGGCTTACTGCCCCAGAACATCGAAGTAGCATCGGTCAGTTTCCCCTGCTCCGCGAGCTTCGCCCACGACTGATAGCCGCGCGCCTGGAACATGTAGTTCAGCGGCTGCACGTACGGCAGATCAGGACGGAAATTACGGATGTAGAGCCAGCGCTTGTCGGCTACCGAGCGCATGGTGTCGTAGCGTTCATCCATGCGGTCGCGCGTGCAGAACACAAATTCGTTAGGCTCGCCTCGGGTTTCTCCGGCAAACGCTTTGCCTTGCATGATACTCGCGGGCTTCACTCCGGCTAGCGACAGAACCGTGGGGCCGAAATCGGGAAAACACACAGGATCCTTGATGCGCGTGCCGGGCGCCGCTGGGGCAAGGTGACGCCACTTCGGCGGAAAGTAGACGATCAAGGGCACGTTCGTGCCGCTCTGTTGTAGGAAGCGTTTGCTGCGCGGCAAGACACCGCCGTTGTCAGCAAAATAAAACACGATGGTATCCTCGGCGAGGCACGCTTGATTCAGCTCCTCCAGTTTTTCGCCGATCATGCCATCCATCAACTGCATGTGATCGTAGTAGCGACCCCAGTCATCGCGGATCTCGGGAGTATCGGGCTGATAGGGTGGAATGCGCACAAGGGCCCGATCCATGGGCGGTGCCGATAGATTGCGATCCTGCACGGGAAACAGACAACTTTCGTGCGTGACCTCGTGATTGAACACGCTGAAAAACGGTTGCTCCGGCTTGCTCCGCTTGCGCCAGTGGGCCTGATTGCCATTGGCGTCCCACGTGTCCTTGATCGATACCGGACTATTGTAATCGGTCTTCGCGTTGTTGCTGGTGAAGTAGCCCGCCTCGCGCAGCAGGGCCGGGAAACCGCGCATGGCCTGTGGGATTTTTCCACTGGCGCGCATGTGACCGGACGGCCCCGAACTCACGGCAAACGATCCGGTGATGAGCGCAAAACGCGAGGGCGCGCACACGGGCTGGGCGAAGCAGCGTTCATACAAAATCCCCTCCTTGGCGAGCTTGTCGAGGTTCGGCGTGCGGGCGAGTTTGTCGCCGTAGCAGCCGAGAAATGTATGATTATCCTCGCTGGTCAGCCACAGGATGTTTGGGTGTTCCGATTGCTTCGCCAAAGCCATGGATATTGTCGATAGGCTAACAAGCCCCAGGAAACGCAAGATCGCTGTGTGCATAATCATCTGTTACTGAATTTATTTCACGGACTTACTCCATTCTTGGCAACGGTCACGCATTTCCGCCAATCGTTGGGCTTGCGCGGGGGCATGAATGAGATCCTTTTCCTCACGCGGGTCATCCGTGAGGTGGAACAACTGCTCGCGTTGGAAATCCGGCCAGACCATGTATTTCCACTCCTTCGTCACAAGGGCCTGCGAGCTGGGAATGCGATGGATATTCCCACCGAAGGCGCTGAACTCGTAAAAGAACTCTTGGCGCCATTTGGGCTTGGTATCGGCCAGATACAGCGGCGAAAGATCCTGCCCCTGCATGGTATTGGGTGGCTGTATGCCTGTTGCGGCGAGAATCGTGGGAGCGAGATCCACATTCAGTGCGAAGTCATCATTCGTCATACCGCGCTTGTCCACCTTCAATCGCGGATCGCGCACGATGAGCGGCACGCGGATGCTTTCCTGATGCGGATACCATTTGTCGGCCAGTCCGTGCTCACCGTGGAAATACCCGTTGTCCCCCGCGAAAATCACCAACGTGTTTTCCAACAGCCCTTGTTTTTTCAGTTCTTCCAACACCTTGCCGCAGGTCGCATCGACTTCGGTGGCGAGGCGGTAGTAATTTTTCATCATCTCTTGGTATTTTTCCGGAGTGTCGAAACGCCAGTGCCAGCGCACACGTCCTTCGTTGCGTTGATCAGAAAGAAATGGTGGCAAGCGTCTCAGCGATTCCTCGGTGGCATTGGGCGGCACCGGCACGGTGATGTTTTGATAAAGAGACATACTCTGCGGCTGCGGCAGAAATTGTTGCGGATTCTCATCCTCGGCATGCGTTGCAAAGAACGCCAATGTCAGGCAAAACGGTTTCTCCTTGGGCCGCTGTTGCAGGAATTCCAGCGCGTCGTTTTCATTTTTCTGCGTCACGTGGATGTTGGCGCCGTCCTTTTGTTTGATCCAGTGGGTGCCGGAGTAGGAACGGCCGAAATCAAACTCCTTCGCTGGGAAAACACCATTGTGCCACTTGCCAATGTGACCGACGTGATACCCCTTGGACCGCAACGAACCCGGATAGGTTTGACTCCAAGGCGTCTTGAATTCCTTCATCGCGATATTGCCGTGACGCGACATCCATTGTCCCGTGAACAAGGTCGCACGACTCACCCCGCAGATCGACGTAGTGACGCAACTGTGGGTGAAACGACATCCCTCCTTGGCCAATTGATCGAGGTTCGGTGTTTGCAAAAACGGATGACCGGCACAGCCCAGCGTGTCATGACGCCAATCGTCGGCAAACAACACGACCACATTCATCGGTTGCGAGGCATCAGACAAACCGACTGCCATAACGGCAGACAAAAGAGACAAGAAAGGTTTCATTTTCATCAAGAAATACGGAATGCGATGCGTCAAACCTACAACTTTCTCGCTGATTCGGCAAGACACAGAAGTCACCAACAAAACAGACAAATTCCAAACAATTCCAAACCCCTCTGAGTGCCTCATCCATGGCACACAGCCCATTCATGAGTGCTGTGAAAACGCGGAATGCATTGCTTACCAATACTTCAGGGTGATCTCGCGCTGTTGATCGCCTTGAATTTCCACAATGGCTTCCTCAAATCGTGGAGAGCGGTTGCCGAGTGGCTTGCCGGTCATACCGACACCTTCCACTGGAATACCGATCAGATTTCGTTTGAGCCTGCCATCACCATCTTCATCGTGAAGAATGGTTAGAGCAACTTTCCCTTCCGGCACATTTTTGATGACCATGGTAA
>JACCDI011433438.1_pt1 | contig 10152 bp, 9 predicted proteins | sample 7442791 | NCBI WGS metagenome assembly JACCDI01 (sample SAMN15323434, study PRJNA562643) | freshwater metagenome | isolation source: river surface water | place: USA:Blue River Watershed | collected 2017-08-15
CCGGAAGTATTGCCACAACGGGACGGTCTGGATCTAGCTTCAAATCGTGTCGGGCTTTAAGCATGTCCACATGCATGGGAATGGCTTGCGCCAAAGGATGCCCCACATACGTGGCTGGAATGCCGTGGGCATGAAGCAAATCGGTTTCAAACGGAAAAATACAAAGCACATGGTCGACGCTTTGCTTGATTTTTTCAATGCGCTCAGCACGCCATGCCCAAATGGAAGGACATACATAGTGCACCGTCGGAATGCCCGCTTGCTTGAGATCTCGTTCCAAGTCAAGGTTGAAATCGGGCGCATCCACACCCACAAATACCTGAGGCGAATTTGAAAGAAGTTGCTCTTTGAACTGTTTGCGAATGCCCACAATTTCTCGGTAGTGGCGCAACACTTCAACATAACCACGCACGGCCAATTTGTCGGATGACCACAGGGCGTTAAATCCTTGCGCTTGCATGCGCGGGCCGCCAATGCCATACAAATTGGCGTTTGGCCATTGGGCGCGAATGCCCTGCATCATCAAACCCGCCAACAAATCGCCTGAGGTTTCGCCAGCCACCATGGCCATGGAAAAAGCCCCATCAGGGGCTTTTGAAAGCGATGAGCTAGCAGCTGCTTGCACCACTTATCTCACAATGCCGCGCTCGGGCGACGTGCCTTGCAGGAAGCCGAGCATCATGTCGACATCGTCTTTGGCTTCAGGGTACTTGAGCGTGAGCAACTCAATTTCAGATTGGGCTTGTGCCAAGGTGAGTTGCTGACGATACAAGCTTTTGTGCATGGCCTTCACAGCCGCAATTCTTTCGTGTGAAAAACCGCGGCGGCGCAAACCTTCAAAGTTCATGGAGCGGGCTTGAGCAGGTTGACCTTGCGCCATGACAAATGGCGGCAAATCTGCAAACAGCAAAGAATGCATGGCTGTGAAGCTGTGTGCTCCCAATCGGCAAAATTGGTGAACCACTGTAAAGCCGCCCAAGATCACCCAATCGCCCACGTGCACATGTCCGGCCAACTGAGAACTGTTGGCAAAGATGGTGTGATTGCCAACGCGACAATCGTGTGCCAGGTGAACATAGGCCATGATCCAATTGTCGTTGCCCAGTTGGGTTACGCCTGTATCGCCTGGCGAGCCAATGTTGAAGGTGCAAAACTCGCGAATGGTATTGCGATCGCCAATGACCAATTGGCAAGGCTCGCCGGCGTATTTCTTGTCTTGCGGCACTGCGCCCAAAGAATTGAACTGAAAAATCTTGTTGTCTTTGCCAATGGTGGTGTGTCCCTCAATGACGCAATGGCTGGCCACTGTGGTGCCGGAATCGATGCGAACATGGGGGCCAATGACCGTGTAAGGTCCTACCGTGACGCTGCTGTCAAGCTGGGCAGCCGGGTCGACAATGGCAGTTGAATGAATGCGGGTCATAAACTTCCAGCGTTGACTGTTTAGGCAATCTTGCGCATGGTGCACATGAGTTCGGCCTCTACCGCAATTTCATCGCCCACTTTGGCACGTGCCTTGAATTTAAAAATACCTGATTTCATTCGATCCAATTCAACTTCCAAAATGAGCTGATCGCCAGGCTCGACTGGCCTTTTGAAGCGCGCGCCATCAATGCCCGCAAAGTAATAAACCGTTTTTTCATCCGGTGTTTCACCCAAAGTGTCAAATGCCAACAAGGCGGCAGCTTGAGCCAAGGCCTCCAGCATGAGCACACCGGGCATGACAGGCCGAGAAGGAAAATGGCCCGTGAAAAAAGGCTCATTGACGGAGACATTTTTCAAAGCCTTGATGCGCACGCCTTTTTCAATTTCCAAGACACGGTCCACCAACAAAATGGGGTAGCGGTGCGGCAACTGTTTGAGAATTTGGTAAATGTCCATCATGATTTAAGTTCCTGAAAGGGGGAGCTGAAGGCGCTGCGCCTCCAAGGCTTTAAGTCGATCACGCAGCTTGTGCAATTGCTTCAAGCTGGCTGCGTTTTTTTCCCAAGTGGCATTCTCATCGATGGGAAAAAGTCCGGTGTACTGACCCGGCTTAGAAATAGAACGTGTGACCACCGTAGCGGCAGAAATATGCACACCATCGGCCAAGGCAAGATGGCCCAACACAATGGCGCCACCGCCCACCGTGCAATGTGCACCAATGCGCGCGCTGCCCGCCACACCCACGCAACCCGCCATGGCGGTATGCTTGCCAATGTGCACGTTGTGGCCAATTTGAATGAGGTTATCGAGTTTGACGCCATCTTCAATGATGGTGTCTTGCAAGGCACCGCGGTCGATGCATGTGTTGGCACCGATTTCAACATCGTTGCCAATTTTGACAGCACCCAACTGCTCTATTTTTTCCCACTCACCTTGGTGCAAGGCAAAACCAAAACCATCTGCCCCGATCACAACGCCAGAGTGCACGATGCAGCGCTGGCCTATTTCACATGACTCGCCCAAGGTCACTCTGGATTTGAGTTGGGTATGAGCGCCCACCTTCGCAAATCTCTCCACGATGCACAAGGGGCCAATGATGGCGGTGTCGGCAATTTCGGCCTGAGGATCAATGACCGCGCTTGGGTGAATTCGGGCTCCGACCGATGGCGCAGTTTGTTTTTTCCAAAATTGGGTGAGTTTGGCGAAATAGTGATACGGGTCTTCCGTCACGATACAAGCACCCCGTGAAAGCGCCAATTCTTTGAACTGCGGCGTGACGATCACACAGGCAGCTTGTGACTGCAACAAATGGGCCTGATACTTAGGATGACTGAGAAAGCTCAAGTCACCTGTACCCGCCGTTTCTAACGGAGACAGTTTGTGAATGGAAGTTTGGGGACTGCCATGAAGTACGCCGCCTAAAGCCTTAACGATGTCGCCAAGCTGCAGCACAACACGAGTCCGTTCTCTGTGTGCAGGCGATTATCTGCCAGCAGATGAATTGAGAGCCCTGATGACTTTGTCAGTGATGTCGTGCTTGGGGTTGATGTAAACGGCTTCTTGAAAAATCACATCGTACTTTTCAGCTTCGGCCACTTGTTTGACCGCACGATTGGCGCGCTCGATCACCACTTGCTGCTCTTCATTTTTTCGGGTGTTGAGGTCTTCTTGAAATTCTCGGCGCTTGCGCTGAAAGTCACGGTCTTGGTCCATCAGCTGCTTTTGACGCAAATTGCGCTGTGTTTCAGACAAAGTGGGGGCTTCCCGCTCAAATTTGTCAGAAGCCGTTTTGATGTTGTTGCCCAGGTCGACCAATTCTTTTTCGCGTTTGGAGAATTCTTGTTCCAATTTGACTTGTGCAGATTTGGCTGTGTTGGCCTCGCGGAAGATGCGATCGGTGTTGACAAAACCGATTTTGAATTCCTGAGCGCTGACCATCGAGGAAGTCAGTGCCCCGAAAGCCAACAAACAAACTTGTGAGAAATGAAGAAGTGTTTTCATTAAAATGACGTTCCGATTTGGAATTGCAATCTCTGGATTTTATCCGTATCCTGGCGCTTCATAGGCAAAGCATAAGAAAAGCGCAAGGGACCCATTGGCGAAATCCAGCTCAGGCCAATACCAACCGCCGAACGAAGTTCGCTCAAACTGATTTTTTCACTCTCGCCGAAGGCTTTACCTGCGTCAGCAAAGGCAAATAGACGCAAAGTGCGGTCATTGCCTGCACCTGGAAATGGCGCCAGGACCTCTGCGTTAAAGACAACTTTCTTAGCCCCCCCCAAGAACAATGTATTGGAGCTGTTGGCAGGGCCAAGAGAAGACTGCTGGAAGCCTCGAACACTGCCCAAGCCACCCACAAAGTAGTTTTTGAACAGCGGATACGGGCGGTTGGACAAACCTTGCCCGTAACCGATGTCGGCATTCAACGCCAATGTGTACTTTTTAGTTATAGGGGTGTACTGTTGAATTTGATAATTGGTCCGGATGTAGCGCGCATCCCCCGCCATACTCAAGTCAGAGTTAAATCGCTGCAAAACCCCTTTGGAAGGCACCAAAGCGCTGTCGCGACCATCTCTGGCCCAGCCAACAGTGAGGGGCAAAGATGTGCTGGTGTAGCCAAATTGCTGCATGTACTCCACATATGCATTGGGTAAGTTGGTGCCTGGACGAATAGAGGTTTGCTCCAAATTGGCACCAAAGAAAACCCTGTCGATTTCACTGAAGGGCACGCCAAAACGCATGCCTGCACCTGAGCTGACCAAGCTGTAGGCATTCAAATCTCCCAAATAGGGCCTTGAGGTGCGGTGGAAAAGATCGATGGTTCGTGAAATACCATCTGGCGTGTAATAGGGATCGGTTGTGCTGACCACAATGGTTCGGTTGAACCGGCTCGTGTTGATTTCAGTGGCCAAGTAATTGCCAGATCCAAACGCATTTTCTTGACGGATGCCAAAGTTCAAAGCAATTTTTTCTGTGGAAGAAAAACCAGCGCCCAAAGAAACACTGCCCGTGGGCTTTTCGACCACACTGATGATGAGGTCAACTTGATCAGAGGTGGCGGGTACTTCTTGGGTCTCAATGTTGACTTCCGTGAAGAAGCCCAAACGATCGACACGGTCGCGCGACAACTTGATTTTGTCGCCGTCGTACCAAGCCGATTCAAGTTGTCTGAATTCTCGGCGAATCACTTCGTCTCGGGTCCGGTTGTTGCCCGTCACATTGATGCGCCTGACATATGCGCGACGCGAAGGCTCTGCCACCAGCACGAAAGTCACGCGATTGTTGAGCCTGTCTATTTCAGGACGAACATCAATGCGCGCAAATGCAAAACCAAATTTACCAAAGTAATCTGAAAAGACTTTGGTGGTTTCGGCCACTGTTTCTGCGTTGTAGGGCTGCCCCACACCAATTTTGACAATGGCTTTGAATTCATCTTCCTTGCCCAGGTAGTTGCCTTCTAGCTTGACACCAGACACCACAAATCGCTCACCCTCCGTCACATTGATGGCGATAGAAATGTCTTGCTTATCTGGGGAAATGGCTACTTGGGTGGAATCAACTCGGAATTCAAGATAGCCACGGCTGAGGTAATACGAGCGCAGTGTTTCCAGGTCGGCATTGAGCTTGGTTCGAGAATATCGGTCGGATTTGGTATACCAACTCAGCCACCCACCGACATCCAAATTGAACTGTTCTTTCAGCGTTTTTTCTGAAAAATTTTGACTGCCGATGATGCGAATTTCTTTGATTTTGGAAGGTCCGCCTTCTGTGATTGTGAAGGTCAGTTTGACGCGATTTCGTTCAACCGGCGTGACAGTGGTCACCACCTCTGCGCCATACAAGCTGCGCGTGATGTACTGGCGTTTTAACTCTTGCTCGGCTTTGTCTGCCAAGGCTTTGTCAAATGGGCGCCCTTCGGCCAGGCCCACCTCTTTCAAGGCCTTCACCAAGACGTCTTTGTCAAACTCCTTCAAGCCCAGCCACTCGATTTGTGAAATGGAAGGACGTTCCTCCACAATGACCACCAACACATCGCCTTGAGTCTCTAGCCTCACGTCCTTGAACAAACCCAATCCAAACAATGCGCGAATGGCAGCCGCGCCCGACTCGTCGTTGTAGAGATCGCCAATGCGAAATGGCAGAGACGCAAAAACGGTTCCAGACTCCACACGTTGGAGGCCCTCGACCCGAATGTCTTTCAACTTAAAAGGTTCAACGGCCCATGCAGACAGGCTGACCATGGCTGATGCAACAACCACGAACAAGTGATGCAAGCTAAATCGATTGGAAAGAAAGTTCATGCGTTTGAATTAAGTAAAGAGTCTCGTCAAGTCGTTGAAAAACGCCAAGGCCATGATGAAAACCAACAGGGCCAAACCGACTTTTTGCAAACCTCGCTGCCAAGCAACGGATACCGGTTTGCCAGTCAAAGACTCCCAAAGATAATACATCAGGTGCCCGCCATCCAACATGGGCAATGGCAGGAGATTGAGCAGGCCCAAGCTGACACTGATCAAAGCCAAAAAAGTCAAGTAGGAGGGCAAGCCCCTTTGGGCGGACTGTCCCGCCTGCTCTGCAATGGTCAAAGGGCCACTGAGGTGCTTCGAAGAGGCCTCTCCCGTGAGCATTTGACCAATGAGCTGACCGGTTAAAACTGTAATTTGCGTCACCTGACCATAGCCTCTGGCCAAGCCCTCCCAAAGGCCTGCGCTCACCCACTCTGTGTCCGAAGGCAAACCCACCACGGCGCCAATTCGCCTGACCGCACTGGATTCTGGCTGGCCAGGCTGCGCGGTGAGCAGGGGCTTGACTGCCAGAGACAAGCGCTGACCTTGCCGATCAATTTCCCAAACGGCTGAACTTACAGACCCGCCAGCAGCTTCAGCAGCTTCTGCTGCTGAAACCCTCTCCCCCCGAATCAAAGCCCTTAAGTGCTGAGCATCTCTGACCTCCTGATCGCCCACTTTCAAAACCAGATCACCAGTCTTGAGGCCTGCTATGTCGGCTGCAGCACCCGCCTCTACTTTGCCAATGACGGGCAAAACCTTGGGGTGCCCCCACCAAGCAACCGCACTGAACAACACCACCGCCAACAACAGATTGGCCAGTGGGCCTGCGGCAACGATGGCGGCACGGACTTTCAAACTGCGTTGATCGAAAGCCAAGGCCATTTGATCGGCTGGCACCGACGCTTCTCGGCTGTCTAGCATTTGAACAAAACCACCCAAAGGCAATGCACCAATGACAAACTCGGTGATTTGTCCCTCCCTGGGATGCTTGGCGCGCCAGCGGTAAATGGTTTTGCCAAACCCAATTGAAAAAACCAAGACCGGCACCTTGAAGGCAACAGCCATTCGGTAATGACCATACTCATGCACCGCAATCAAGAGGGTGAGAGCAAATAAGAAAGAAAGAAGCGTTAGCACGGTCAAAAATCAAATGCGGCAAGCACGCGCTGCTGCCGATGCAATGGCGCGACTCTGCGCATCCAGCGCAAGCAAATCAGACAAACTCTGAGGCGCAGGCGGTTGCACTTTGCTCAAAGTTTCTGTGTTCACTTGGTGAATTTGATCAAACCTGATTTGCTTGTTCAAAAATGCTTCAACCGCAATTTCGTTGGCCGCATTGAGCACTGCGCAGGTGCCCGAGGCGGCGCTCAAAGATTGCCAAGCCAATTTGAGGCCCGGAAACCTGTCTGGGTGACCGTGGTCGTCAATGGCCTCAAAAGTCATGGGCTTGAGATTGTGAAAATCAAGTGTTTGGGCGCCTGAGGTGATGCGCTCTGGCCAACTCAATCCATAGGCAATGGGCACGCGCATGTCGGGTGTGCCCAACTGGGCCACGATGGAAGTATCTTTGTACTTCACCATGGAGTGAATCACGCTTTGCGGGTGAATGACCACCGACAATTGCGCTGGTGCGACACCAAACAAATAACGCGCCTCAATGACCTCCAAGGCCTTGTTCATCATGGTGGCTGAATCGACTGAAATTTTGCGACCCATGACCCAATTGGGATGCGCACAAGCTTCTTCAGGCGTGACGTTTTTCAGGGTGCTCACATCGCGTGTTCTAAAAGGCCCGCCAGAAGCTGTCAAAATAATTTGATCAATTCGATCGGCCCAAGTGGCTGGGTTTTCGGGCAGCGATTGAAATACGGCCGAATGCTCGCTGTCGATGGGCAAGAGTACTGCACCACCTTTTTTGACCGCATTTAAAAAAACCTCGCCGCCCACGACCAAGGCTTCTTTGTTGGCCAGCAACAAACGCTTGCCTGCATGGGCCGCCGCCAGGCAAGGCGATAAGCCCGCGGCACCCACAATGGCCGCCATGACGGCATGCACTTCTTCATGAGCAGAAACCCAGTCAAGGGCCTCAGGCCCCCAGCGCACCTCTACTGGCAAACCTTCGGCTTTGACGCGCTGTGCCAATAAGCGGCCGGCATCTTCTTGCGCCATGACGGCATACTGGGGCTTGAACTTGGCGCACTGAGCCAAAATCAAATCAACCTGCTTTGAGGCGGTAAGGGCAAACACCTGAAAGCGGTCTAAGTGATTGGACAACACATCCAAAGTGTTGGTCCCGATAGAACCCGTAGAACCCAGAATGGTGATGTTTTGTTTCATAGGGCAAGTCACCTGTTTTAAACTTTTGGCCAATTAAATTTTGGGCCAATGCAGCAGCATCATGGCAATGGGCAAGGCTGGCAGCAAAGCGTCGAGTCGATCCAATACGCCGCCATGTCCGGGCAGCAAATTGGAACTGTCTTTGACGCCCGCACTGCGCTTGACCAAAGATTCAACCAAATCGCCCACCACACTCATGGCCGTTAAAAAAATCAAACTCAATGCCGCTAAAAGATAGCCGTGCGAGATCATTTGGGTGAAAAAACTGATGCCTGGCCACTGGTAAGTTTGCTCTAGGTGCATCCAGCCCAGGGCCACCGCAAAGACCCCCAACAAACCCCCGATAGCGCCTTCCCAGCTTTTGCCAGGACTGACTGTTGGGGCCAGTTTTTGGCGGATGATTTTGCCACCCAGCGCTCGGCCAAAGAAATAGGCAAAAACATCAGCGGCCCAAACCACACAAAAAATGGACAACAAGAGTTGCACACTGGCTGTGCGGGCTTGTGCCATGGCCAGCCAAGCAAGGCTTAAGAGAATCACGCCCAAAAACCATCGCCATTGGCGTGGCCACAATGACCAGCCTTGAACTCCGCGCATGAGCATCCAGGCTGTGATGCCCACCCAAGCAGATCCTGCCAAAGACCAAAGCCATGTGCTTGTTTGGGTGGTCCAACCTGCCCACCAAGCCACGCCGCACAAGGCAGCGCACGCCAAACCTGAAAACACAGCTTGAAGGCGGCTCAATCCGTTCATGTTGGCCCACTCCCAAGCGCCAGCAGCGATGAGCAGGATGGACAACACTAAAAAGGCTTGGGGGGAGTCTGCAAAAAGGGCTGGCAACAAGACAGCCAACAAGGCAAGTGCGGTGATGATCCGTTGCTTAAGCATCTAATCAACCCGTGACCGTGAAGGAGGAGTTGATTCGATGCATGTCGCCAGATACATCGGCCATCAAACGGCCATGATTTCTTGTTCTTTGCCGGCAATCAACTGATCGATTTCAGCAATGTGTTTGTCTGTGACTTTTTGCACTTCTGCCTCTGAACGTTTTTGTTCATCTTCAGAAGCCAGTTTTTCTTTCACCAATTTTTTGACCGATTCATTGGCGTCGCGGCGCAAATTGCGAACTGCAATTTTGGCGTTCTCGCCTTCAGTGCGAACCAACTTGGTCATTTCGCGGCGGCGCTCTTCGCTCATGGGGGGCATGGGCACTCGAATGAGATCACCCATGGAAGCAGGGTTCAAACCCAAATCGCTTTCGCGAATGGCTTTTTCAATTTTGGCCGCCATGTTTTTCTCCCATGGCTGGACGCTGATGGTGCGAGAGTCGATGAGCGACACATTGGCCACTTGAGACAAGGGCACTGTGGAGCCGTAATAGTCGACTTGGATAGTGTCCAAAATGGCCGGATTGGCTCGGCCAGTGCGAATTTTGGTGAGGTTGTTTTTGAACGCCGCAATGGATTGATCCATTTTGTTTTGCGTGGTTTACTTGATGTCTTCTAAGCTCATGAGATTCTCCGGGGCCTAATGATTCAGGATCAGATTCAGTGGCGGGGTCAAGAATTAGACGTAGACCAAAGTGCCCTCGTCTTCGCCCATGACCACACGCTTGAATGCGCCATGCTTGAAAATAGAGAACACTTTGACGGGCAGTTTTTGGTCGCGGCACAGAGCAAAAGCCGTGGCGTCCATGATGCCTAGGTTTTCAGAGATGGCTTGATCAAAAGAGATCTTGCTGTAACGCGTGGCGTTGGGATCTTTTTTAGGATCGGCGGAATAAACACCGTCTACCTTGGTGGCTTTGAGCACCAACTCGGCACCAATTTCGGCACCCCGCAAAGCAGCGGCAGTGTCGGTGGTGAAGAAAGGGTTGCCGGTACCAGCTGCAAAAATAACCACCTTGCCCTCTTCAAGGTACTGAAGGGCTTTGGGACGAACATAGGGCTCTACCACTGGTTCAATGGCAATGGCCGACATGACGCGGGCTGTGAGACCTGCTTTGTCCATGGAATCGGCCAGGGCCAAAGAATTCATGACGGTGGCCAACATGCCCATGTAGTCGGCAGTGGCACGGTCCATACCGACAGCGCCGCCAGCC
>JACCDI011367937.1_pt1 | contig 10150 bp, 10 predicted proteins | sample 7442791 | NCBI WGS metagenome assembly JACCDI01 (sample SAMN15323434, study PRJNA562643) | freshwater metagenome | isolation source: river surface water | place: USA:Blue River Watershed | collected 2017-08-15
AGAGGAGGAGGGAGGGTAGGGGACATGGTGCTTGGTGATGGGGAGGACTTAACTTCAGTTTTACCAGGACAAGAAAAATATCATTGTCTTCCTGTTGCTTTGCAGGCTGTGGAATGTGGGTTGTCCTCAAGCAATAATAGATGCGGAAGAAAGCAAAAACAATGCAACAACAACAACACAACAACAATAAATCTCATGACAAGGATTTGTGCATCCATTTGGCTGTGACATGTGTATAGTTAATTTTTGTTTTATGAAGTTGATCAGTAAAAAGAAAAATCAAACTGCTGTACCTTTTTGGTGTATTTGATTATGGAGGTCTATGTCAATCGATTGATACAAAGAATTACAGCAGATTCAACATCAATAATTAAAATTAACCAGACAAGAATATTGTTATTAAAGACTATGTACCATTTTTAGCAAAAAATTAACTTAACAACAAGACATTGTCTGTAATTTTTTGTTCACTTTTTGCAGCAAAGAAGCTAAGGTTGTGGGGTTTACCCCATTTAATTTTATGAACTTGCTTTTGGCAACAAATGAAAAATGAAAAAACCGGAATTTTTGAAGGGTGAAAGATTCATTGCAATGCATTTTTTGTGTTTGCAATGCAAATCTTCATTGACATCTCAATTATTTCATTTTGGAATTCATATTAGTTTTGTAAATCCAAAAGAATAATTTGGAAAGGATATCTTTGACAAAGGGATCAAATTTAACTTCACAAAATTACTATGGTAAAGCTGCTCAGGATTTGTTAGATCAATTTTTGCCTATCACAGTAATATCCTCAGTACAGCAATGAACAAAACAAATTTTACCAGCTTAATAATATTCTAATACCCCCTGCAGAATCTTATCAAGCAATTGTGCCTATGCATCAAGTACCAGCCTCAATCACTGAAATATTAGAATGCTCTGTTGCCACATGTAAAACCATGCCATTGGTGCTTGGCCCACCACAAAAATCCTCAAGGTCTTGTTTGATTTTGGATCCACCAAGACTTTGATTCACCAGTCCCTTCTCCCCAAGAACTATTAGTGGATTTCAAATGTTGCCTCTGTTTAATTTTAAATGTTAATTACCCACACAATCTTACCTTTCCTAAGTTCAACATTAACATCAATGTTGAAACACAGATGGCTTTTGCATTGAATGAATATTGCCAATAAAAAAATTTTTGAGCAGAGTTCCCTGACAAGTTTGGTTTTCCTATATTGGGTGGACCATGAAATCCCCCTCAATGATCCAATCAAAATCTTTGACACTAACATGCTCACTGATCTCAATTATAAGCTCTGCTCAGAAAAAGAAGATGATAATTTTGATCAAGAGTCCTTAACAACTATGCCATATTCATCTTAGATGCAAAATATGAACAATTCATTATATAAACTAGCTGCCAACCAAAATAACTAAACATGAATCAATGTCATGACTTGCACAATATTTTTTTGAAATTAAATAATCTTTTTGATGGTTTTTTTGACATGTACCCCCACCAAAAGGTCCACATGACTTACTACCAGGCTCAGCACTGTTTCATAACTGTATGTATCTGGTCCCTTGAGTCCATGAAACCACCTTTAAAAACTCAAACACATGGTTGATCTTGGTATTCTCCAAGAATGTAGTACCTCAGAGTGGGAATCACCATGTTCTACTGTAGCAAATGATAACTGCCATGTCAGATAAGTCTCTGACTTGCAATTGTTGATCAAATACATTAAATGCAAATAATAACAATTGCCTATCAAACACAATTTGCTGCATCATGTGATGAGATACTTGTTATTCACTTAACTTGACATCTCTATGCAACATTATACCTTTGAACTCTATGAAGAGACACAATAAATCTGTGTAGTTATCATCTCTTTTGGGAAATTTAAAAATGAGTGCTTAACCTGGGCTTGAAACAAGGACTTGACTTTGTTTAACAAATCATGGGACAGGTACACTGCGGTTCTGAAGACATTAAAGTCAACCTTTGTGATATTGGTACCCTCTCCAAAATCTGGGAAACACCACATGCATGTATTGGATAAATAGTCAGCGGCTTAGAAGCCAGTGGCTTTACCATGAACCCCTCAATATCAAGGAATCTGTCTGGCTTGGCTACTGGTTGACACCGACTGATCTCAAACTTTGGAACAAATGAATATTGGCTATTTTTGAACAAAAACCACCATGAAAACTTCTGGAAATGTATGGTTTCCTTGCTTATGTTAACATTAATATTTGATTTGGACAAAATGGGTGCATATACTAAAATGTCTATATAATAAATCAGGTAAAATCTTTTTAATTGGATCCCACAAATGGATCAATCCTTCTGGCTTTGGATGTCATTATGGTATACTCCAACCAGAATATCCCATTTCACATATCACATACATACCAATATTTCAGACTAATTTAATGGAAGTCATCATTGTCCAACACAATGAACCTGTTGTGTATTGGTCATGTAATTTGATTGAAATCCAACAAGATTACCATAAAATGGAGACAGAACTTTTCTCAATCATTATAGTCCTTAACAAGTTTTGTTCCATGCGTCTTGGTGCTGACCTTCATTAGCACTAATCAAAATAGTAAACCTTTGTCACTCTCAGCTACCAATTCTTGCCCCTCTGGCTGTAGTTCATGGAAAAATATAGTCCCACCACCATCTATCACTATGGCAAGAAAAATATAATTGTAACTACCTTTTTCTACCTCACATGGTGCAATGTTTTGCCAACTCCATTAGGGAATGCACCTATTGTCTTCTTTGATTTTACAAAAAACTTCTGGACATCAGCAATACCATGAACTTTTTGAGGGCTTACTCAACTTCCCATACCTTATGTTGCAGCTAACAACCCTGTTGACTTCAGCTGGATCAGTGAACACCAGAACACTGACAATGAACTTGCTCCTAAAACATCCAAGATCCCAATCAGTATTTCAACAAAACCATTGACATTTACCAAATTGTGCTGCAAACTTCCCAATTAAGATTTTCTCATGCAATGGAAAATTGCCATCTCCAAAGAAAAGATTGCAAAATTAATCAAATGTTATCACACTAACCTAGACCATCCTGAACAAATGTGTTCAAGGATGACAGTATAGACAAGATATTACCACCCTGAGATAACAAGAGCCATGAATGATTTAGATTACAAACATTGTCAAAAAATTAAAATCACCTGCAATGTATTAGGATTACTTCTTGAAGAGGACCTTTACAATACACCATGGTATGAGGTTGATAATAATTTGATTGGACCATAGTCAGAAAATACAGAGAATCTCAATGATTAATTCTAGGCATTGACATGTATACACACCACTACCAACCTAGTTGAACTTAAATGCATTAATTCCAAACATGGCTTGCTTGCTATCCAAGACCAGTACAAGTTGTCCAGGACAATGGCGCTGAGTTTACCGTATATGACTTCATTTTCCTCTTCAGAGCACTAGATACTAAAGATGTTCCAACAATCAGTAACAATCCCACAATTCAACAATGTATGCAAATGTATTGTTCAAACCATGGCAATAATCACAGAGACACTTCTTCTATAACATCTGCCCAAACAACACAAGATGTCTTCCATCATCATGATGATGGTCTTGTAACCACCATTTACACTTTCAGATCAACCATCTCCATGCAAGTATGGGTGTCCTTGCATGTTCCCAAGATTTGTTCCTCAATGCCCCACTAATTGTAGAATGGAAAAATATTGCACACAATTAGGAAACCCCTGTGAATGATGCAACTTTGAAAGCCAATCAATGGTATATTAGCTATGATTATTTCTCAGACAACAAATTCTCAAATTTGAAAAAAAATATATAAGACAAACTTGCAGTCAAATCCTCTGACTTGTTTGAGATTTTATGTATTAACATCAATAGGATTGTCACAATACAGCTCTGTGGCGGTGTTACTGAATGAATAAATTCTTGATGCATCAGTCCTTATAAAGACCCTCTAATATGACTGAAAAAAAGGTTATAGAGGGAGACAGTGTAGCGCCCACAAAATTAATTTCAATGATTCCTGTAGCCACATCCCTGGGAATCATGAGGTTCTGGATACCCCCAAATGTCATCCTTTAGTGTTTGGGATGCAGTTCAGAGGCTTTCACAACATCAGATGACACTCAGCACAAGTGTTCTTGTCACATTAGATTTATGTGGATATAACATCATTAATTCTATTCTAAGATATCTAGAATTTCTGTCCAATTTTCTTTGGATGCATCACCGCAATTCCCCACACTTCCACTACCATAAGAGAGTCCCCTACATTTGGAGAATAGTTCATGACTCATCTGTGATTCATAGCTTCAATCAACTTTAGTGGTAAAACTCGAGCTCTAACAACTGATTTTGAACTGAAGAAGTTGGAATTTTTGTACAAATAGGAACATTTGTCTTGTCATCAATGCCAATTTTCCAAATACATTGACTGGGTCCAGTACTGGAGCCAAATTCTCTTCAATATCACAAATTTAATCTGCCACAAGGCAGTTGAATTTCAAAGCACCATTCTTCCAATCCCTCTTGTAGACAGAGCACCTATGGTTTCATAGGTGAATATCATCTCTTTTGTTCCTAGATTGGAAAACATGAATGAATTTGAGGTTACACTTGTTCAATTTCAATTTCTTCTTGACCTAATTGCTTGGAATAAATAGGTAGTACATCCTGGCGTTTCATGGAATTTTGAAGCAAGTCTCCTCAATTTTTCCCTTGTCATAAAGGAGAATGGTAAACCATCTCATCAATTAACTTGTTGACAAAATCCCAGGTGCCACTAACAGTTATTGCCTTGTCTTGACTAATGTAAGATTAGCAGTGAGCACCAGGTCCATTTTCTAACTCCAATACTTGATATTGAAGTAGCATATTCCCAATACACATCCAAAAACATCTATTCAAAGTTGCTTTAACCATTGAACTATCTCATAATACTGAGAAGATTGAGGTTGTCTTTGTTCTTGCTTGAAAGAGCATGATTGACAATGTTGATGTTGCTTGAAAGTGTGATATTGCCTGGAAGGATTGCCTCAATCAACTCTCAGCAAATAGTTTTACTTGAAGAGCATGAGAAAACAATCCCATCTATAACAACATTAGTCTGTCAGTAAGAGAAAAGCACATGCAATGCTGTTGAAATCTTGACAATGCATCCTTGAGAGCATTGGCTGGTTTTGTATCAGATTTAGTCATCCTCCATGCAAGGAATCCAGGGTGCTTGGAGATAGTCATGCCAAATTTGAAATAACCTCAGGTCAAAAAGAAAATTTGATCTAATTATTGTGTGGACAGGACAACCAATGGTACAGATAAAAACAACCACACTCTCTCAATGACATGAATCAGTGTGTATGTAGCAGAGTGGAAGAGAGTGCTGCATATATCATTGAGATGACAGTAGCAAGTTTTGTCGGCATGAGTTCATTTTATTGCAGCAGTTTGCTTCGACCTGAGCAAAAAAAAAAACAGTTATAAAAAATATTTTAGAGTCTCTTTTTTAAGTAACTTAAATGCTGTCATTGTTAGTCTCGAGGCCTCTGCTGCATTCAAGTTATATTTTGTTCCAAACATCAATAACAATTTATTGACATTATTAACCTTAGAAATGATGGCTTTTCCATTTTTCTGTCATTAACTTGACCTCTATTGTTGAAGTTGCTCAGCCATGCTTGTGATTAGTCTATTGCTCACTAAATTTTTATCTTCATTTGATCCTTAGACATTGACTGTTTGTTCTCCTGACTCACCTTTGCAAAAACTGCTGATGCTCCTGTCTGCCAGAGAGGATATCACAATGACATTGCCTTTGCTGGCAATTCCCTGTTTGCATCCAAGTCTAGGACTGTTCACAATGTCATCAAGAATGGCTTCCACTTGATCAGGAAATGAGGGTGTCTTTCCTTTGGGAAATCCAGTTGAATATTCTGTTTGCCATGGTGCTGCATTAAATCCATTGTTCATAAACATTGTCAATTGATAACTTTGAAGTGTATTTTGTTGCATAGTTTTTGATTTTGTATGGATTGATGAAGTTGGTATATTTCGAAGATTCATTTCTACTTGACTCTTGGATGACAATGTCAAACCCCTTGGGAAATTTATCAACAATAGGATTGATTGCCATGGATACTGGAAAGGATAGAAAACAGGGAATGTTACAGTGTTTCTTGGTATATCTTGTACTTTTCACATTTTTTCTGTACACTTGATTGATGTGTTGGTATCCAATAGTTCCACACAAAGAATCAAATTCAGAGGCACTCAGATGTCAGGCATAGGGACAACATGATTAAGAACAGCTTGCCCCTTTTTGATCTAACAGCAAGAAACAATAGTGACAGGAATGTTGATAGCAGTGGCAGAGGCAATGACAGCCAATGACATGATGGGTATTTGGAGTTATTTTTTGTGCTGTTGTGAACTTAAAAATGATTTCATGTTATTATGTGGCATAAACCACACACATAGACATTGTGTTACGGATATTCTTCTCAATAATCTTATCTGAACAAAACCAGAAGAGACAAAAAGAGCTCTGGAATATCTCCATCAATGTTATTTGTGAATTTCTTGGGCACTGCATTGTGTATTTTTCATTTAACTGTGCATGGCAATGGAGGCATGTAGGAGCAAAAATGATGACGTGAGGGTGGTACAGGTTGTGACAATGGAGGTGGTGTGTGGAGGATTGTGGGCAACAGTGACACAGGAACTTGCATAGTGGAACGAAGGAAAGATGTTTCTACACAGCAAAAGATAGTATTAATAGGTTTCAGACTTTATTTTATTTCAGGGTTTCACAAAATAACAAGCTAATTGTCCCTAACCCTCCATACTTCATTTTTGGCCAAATGTCAAAATTAAATTGTGGCTCGTTCAAAAAACGATCCAATAATTTTGATGAACAGATTATTGAAACCGAAGCAGATTGGATTCATTCGAAGCAGTGAAACAAAAAATATTGAGGATATTGAAACAGTGTATCTCAACCGTTAATTTATTGAGAAAGAAGGATTAGGTTTTGTAGAGATACGTAGAGATTCAAATCAATAGTAATGATACCATCCTCTTGTAGATGTTATTGTATCAGATGAATGGGTAAATAAAATGTAATCCATGATGTAGATTTCTTCTTCAAGCGATTTTGAAGCCATGGTTCCCTACTTACGGTGTTGGGTCAATATGCTGAAACCAAATCTTGAATCGGGCGAAGGTCATGGAATTATAGATGTCGTCTGATCATAATGGCAATCAGTTTGAAATCCTTCCAACAAGACTATTCTCGACGACCACCATCTTTGATAAAGTCTAGATATAATGATGACTCAATGGAAGGCAGTCGTGGAACAGTATTATCTGTTGACCAACAATATCACAACTTAAACGAACTTGAATGACGTTTAGTTTAATACAGCTTTCCTCAAGACTGATTGAACAACAAAGTAATTCAAATATAAGAACTCCCTTCCAGCCTATTCAGTACAAATTCCATCAAATATAAAATTACAAAGAAGATCATTAACTCCATGCCCCTGCTCCTGCCAAGGCACCAGCAGGAACAGCGCCCTGCGCGAATCCAAATACCCCAAAGTAAGGCGGCTGAATCGCGTTCCCATTCACCAACATTTTCTCGATTTTGTGCTCCACGATCTTTCCTCCCCGTTCCCTACGCTTTCCGTCTCCATCTCTTATTATCGAGTCAATAGAGTAAACAGAAATTCCATCTACGTGTACGGGCCTCCCGCCCAGTTTCGGCACTAGCATGGCGTTGAAGGAGACGCGGATTTGAGTGCGAGTGGAATCGTAGACCATGCGATTTTGAAGTACCGAGCGATCGGTGTCATAGATTAGGGAGATCATCGTACGCATAACAGAGAAGGCGTTTTTGTAGGAAGAGAGTTTTGAAAGTTGGACCTTCCCGGTAGAATCTTTTATCTTGATGGAGTCATGGTAAATGCTGAAATCTTGAAGTTACAAAAAGGCGCGTGGATTTCGTTGGAGTCATATCAGTTGTCAGAAGGTGGTACAAGTAATGTGACATTCTTACCTGGAGCTCGCTTCAAGAAATACGGGTAGTCTTTCCGCAGAACGTCCATTGCTTTTCCTACGTCCATTTGCAATTCGCGCTGCTCGTCGACCATCTCTTGCAAGAACGGGGACAAGCTAGTAGATTCCTTTTCAACCGTGGTAGATGATTCTAATAACAGCCCGAATGACTGAGAAATCGAGGCGCGTCGTACTTCACTTTTTCCACCGGTGGTGGTGACGAGGGCGGAGGCGCCGGAGAGGAGGGCCAGCAGAGTTACAAGCGACTTCATGGTGTTCATTATTAGATTGGTAGATTGGGTATTTCTTCGGTACAAAGAATTCCAACAATTCGAAATATGATTATTTGACAAAACAGAGAAAAATGAGTCAATCAGATTCGATCGCCGAATCGCTGAGAGAATCTCAAACCGAAGGACACAAGATGGAGCAGGTGTCGCTGACACCAAAAGAATCACTACGATCTATTCTTTTTCTTGATATTGCTCGCCGCGGTATTGACAAGCTGGTGAGATATTACAAACGCGGTTAATGGTGATAGTTGGTTTGCGAAGAGAAGAGGTGCGATCGGTCTTGTGAACTCCAATTTCAATGTTTGTGAGCTTCTCCTATGAGGACTGCGGCAGTGCCATGGTGCATGAAAAAAAACACGAAGGATGGTAGATACCGTACCTACGTTAGGGCTAAGGAAGGTGGACACGTTGGTAACCAGTCAAAGTCAATTAGGCCTTTATACTAATATGTATCGGAGGAGTATCGTAGAAATTCCGTTCGTATGTAATATTCCCTATTATTTAATTCCTACGTGCTTATGTTCAAGTGCGTGAGTCATCCTTATGGAAACTCTGGCTGGATTATCAATATTATCACTTGTTAGCTGGAGGTATACGTCTGTCCTTCGCGTCGAATCTCCAAGAATATTACTACTATTATTTTTTTTTTAACCTCCTCTCTCTAGAAAGACGTACCTCTCTCTACCTCCGTTACCTCTATCCACCTCTCTGCTACCAGGCTCTCTGTGCCTGTTAGTATTTTTGTCAAGAGAGAAACTGTTAAATTAGTAGTATTATATCACTTTATTACTGCTTTTGAGTCCTCTCTCTAAATACTTATATCACAAATAATAATATATTATCCCAATACCGGGGTCCCTTCAATCTGCTTGCGAAATTCATCTTGCGCCCATCTCAGTTCACCATGGCCAATGAAGCGGAAGTTAGCAAAGGAATGGCCACCATTGGATCCCCACGGCCGACGAAAAAGGTCACCAAATCTGTAGGTATTATCACCGCGGCATATATTGTGGCATCGTCGGCAGATCTTCCAACAACTCTTGGCCACCAGCTACATGCATCTGTTGATCCCTCCGTACAACGCGCAGCACGATCTCAACGTGATTTGACGGATGAGTGCTCCTTGACAACTCCAAAAACCACAAACGCTGTCATTCAACCTCACCGGCGGAATGCATCCACCTGTATGGCAATTCCACGAGGAGGATCATCTACTGAAACAGCTGCGGAAGTACAGCTGGAAATCAAAAAATCAGACAAATCCGATGTGAACATAACTGCACAACCACACGAGAAGCGAAAAAAGAAGAAAAAAACTGCTAGTCCTAAAAGCAATAAACAGCAATCTGATTCCTCTTCTAGGAGTCAAGTAGAAGACAAAGATAACACAAACTTTGAACGATTCCACCGAGAAGAGGCAAAGCAAACAACGATGAAAACTTCGAAGACTACCAAGCCCGACAATGATGCTAGGATGAGCGCCAGTAGCAATCTCGACGAAGACGACTCGAGTAACCAGTCGAATCAAAATTCAGGAGCTGCGAACACGGCGAAAACCAAAATCGACCAAACCCCGTCATCCCAACAAACTCTCCCACCGGCTGCACAATCCATTCTCCGTCAAAAATGCTATTACGATATCTTAGGAATCACAAAAGAAGCCACCCAAGTGGAAATCCAAAAGGCCTACCGCAAAAGATGCGTCTTGACGCATCCCGATAAAATCCCTTCCGGAGATAGATCTGCTTTCGACAAAGTCTCTGAA
>JACCDI011819395.1_pt1 | contig 10148 bp, 7 predicted proteins | sample 7442791 | NCBI WGS metagenome assembly JACCDI01 (sample SAMN15323434, study PRJNA562643) | freshwater metagenome | isolation source: river surface water | place: USA:Blue River Watershed | collected 2017-08-15
GCTCAAAGAAGTTTGATTCAACTATCGAAGTTGCGCTCAAGCTTGGAGTTGACCCTCGTAAGGCCGACCAGATGATCCGTGGAACTGTTTCACTTCCAAACGGAACTGGTAAGACCGCCCGCGTTATCGTTTTCGCAACTGGTGCCGCAGCTGACGCTGCAGTTGCAGCAGGCGCTGACGTTGTTGGTGGCGACGAGCTAATCGAGAAGGTTGCAGCTGGTTGGGTCGACTTCGACTCAGCAGTTTCAACCCCAGAGCTCATGGGCAAGGTTGGTCGTCTAGGTAAGGTTCTAGGTCCTCGTAACCTAATGCCAAACCCAAAGACCGGAACAGTTACCCCAGATGTAGCCAAGGCAGTTACCGACATCAAGGGCGGAAAGATCGACTTCCGTGTCGACAAGCAGGCTAACCTTCACTTCATCATTGGTAAGGCATCTTTCACCAAGGAGCAGCTAGGCGAGAACCTTGCCGTTGCACTTGACGAGATCCTACGTTTGAAGCCTTCGAGCTCAAAGGGTCGCTATCTGATCAAGGGTGCAGTTTCAACCACCTTCGGTCCTGGCATCGCGCTAGACACCAACGTCACCAAGGTTGAGTTCTAAACCCTAGAATCAAGTTTCCGATGAGGGGATCGAGGCTAGCGCCTCGGTCCCTTTGTCTTGTCTTAGAACTTTGGCTAGCCAATGTTCATCCACAATCACTAGGCTGAGGCTCTAAGCATCAGCCGATCAACAGATAAGGCGGGATATTGCCTCAGCACGCATTTGGCGCAGCCACACTTCTTGACTCGAAAGACCCAATGGGCTTGCGCTCGAGCGCACCCCTGCTAGACGCGTGGATACGCGACATGGAGACCGATAGATCTCCGTTCCAGATTCCTGGACACAAGGGCCGCACCGACCTTACCGGTGCCATTGTCGATGGCGACATCCCAGTTCTGCCGGGTAATCACCCGCACCGAATTTCACCCTCACTAATTCTTGAAGCCGAGGCTATTGCCGCTCGCCTTTGGGGTGCCGAACTTTGCCGGTTTGGCGTGAATGGTTCGTCTGGCTCAAACCACGCAGCCGTTATGGCTGTGGCAGGCCCGGGCGACAAAGTTATCGTTTCACGCACCCTGCACAAGTCGGTTTTGGTTGGCCTGGTCTATGCCGGCGTAACCCCAATCTGGATTCGCCCAGAGATTAACCCCGCTACCGGTTTGCCAGAGTATTTGCCTTCAACTCGGTTGGCCGAAACCCTTGCCAAGCACCCAGATGCCAAGGCAGTGCTGATTGGCGAGCCTTCATACGTTGGCACCATGTCAAACATTCCGCGCCTGGCCAAGGTCACGCACGAATACGGCATTCCGTTGGTTGTCGATGCCGCTTGGGCTGCGCACTACGGTTTTCACCCCGAGCTTCCTAACCACCCAATTGCCGAGGGTGCCGACATTGTGGTTACTTCGGCTCACAAGACACTGCCTTCGTATTCACAGGCATCGTTCGTTTTGGTTCGCGACGAATATGTTGACCTGGCTCGATTTAACAAGATGTTTGACTCGACACAGACCACCTCTATGTCTGGCCGAATTCTGGCTTCGATTGACGCAGCGCGAGCTTTGCTTGAACGCCACGGCGAAGAGCTGATTGGCCCGGTCATTGAGGCCACCGAGCGCGGCCGCGCAAGCCTAACCGCCGCAGGCATCGACGTCATCGATGGTGAATACATCGACCCATTGAAACTCGTGATCATGCTCAGCGGTTGCGGTGCAGATGGCAACCTAGTTGAGGCCGATCTTTTGGCAGCCAACATCGATGTCGAAATGGCTAACCGCGACATCATCATTCCGATGATCACCTTCGCAGACACCCCAGATCGCATCAACGACCTGGTCAAGCGCATCATCGACTCCGTCAACCGTCACCGCGGTGAACCTAGACCGATCGAGATTTTGCCGGCCTTCTCGATTGAGCCTCAGGTCGTGGTTACTCCTCGTGAGGCCTTCTTTAGCGACTACGAGGTTGTCGATTCATCCGAGGCGGTCGGTCGAGTCAGTGCCGAGATGATTTGCCCTTACCCTCCGGGTGTTCCGGTGCTTTCACCGGGCGAGCTAATCACCGAGGCGGCGCTTGGCGCATTGTTTGAGGCCCGCGATATGGGCGTGCGAATCGCGTTTGTTGCAGACCCAACTTTGAAAACTTTGAAAGTCTTGCCGCGCCAAGCTTAATCAACCTTGATGCCGGCCAGCATGGCCAAGCCGCTCGAAATTTGCATCAGCTGGGTTTCGTTGATTGTGCCGTTGCGCAGGTTTTGCAGTCCCTGGACCTTTGCAAAATCAAGGCCGGTGAAATCAACGCTGTTGCCCTCGAAGTCACGAAGGTCTAGATCTTCGACAGTGCAGTTTTCGAACCAAACGCGTTTGAATTTTGCCGCAGTCAAATCGAGCGCTTCGAAGGTGCAGTTTTTAAAAAGAACGTCTTGGGCTTCGCAGCCGGCTAAGTTGGCGAAGCCGATCCGGCTGTTTTCGATCGATGTCATGTTCATGGCCGTGCCGGTGAGGTCGAGCGAACCAATGCGCCCAATGGCGATAGTGCAGTTTCGATAGCGTGACCGTGAGCCGTGCCAGTCGATTGACCGATCAAGCTCGATGAAGCAATCGATAAACCTGGACTGCTGAGTTTCGAGGCTTTCGGTTGAGCCAAGTTTGAGGTGTAAATCTTCGTAGTCTTCGCGTGGCTCGGGTGAATCGCCGCTCTCGATTAGAAGGGTTGGGTCAACGAGTTGGCCCCATGGCGCTCGGCGGTTGCTAAAGTCGGTCACCCTGAAAGCCTAAGCAAATTCGAGCAAGCCAACGAGCCGACTCACGCACTTAACATCATCGACGCTGGTGAATCGCGTGCGGGTTAGCGCCGGCGAATAAACCAGGTATGAATTGGTCTTTGCCCTCGAAAGCGCCACATTTAGTCGGTTTCGATCGAGCAGAAACTCAAGGCCTCGTGGCGCATCTTCGGCCGAAGAAGCGGCCAAGCTAATGATTACCACCATCGCTTCACGACCTTGAAACTTGTCTACGGTGCCAACCTGAACATCGGCGAAACCTGCGGAATCGAGGGCTTCGCGAATCGAATCGACCTGAGCGTTGTATGGCGCTACCACCAGAATCTCGCTCGCCTCTAGTTCTCCAAAGTGTTTGGCGACCAAATCAACCACAACCTCAACCTCTTCGGGTGAGTGCGACGAGTTGCCAAAGTGTTCAACTAGCACCGGGGTTAAGCCGGGCTCCAAATTAGCCAACGAGCGCTTCGCTGCATCTTCGTGTGAGTGCAGACGCCCTTGGTATGAAAGCCACGAAACCGGTGCATTCACCTTTGGATGCATTCGCCTGGTGACCTCGATGAAATAACCGTAATCTTCGGAGAGGATTGCTTGTTCACCCATGTAGTGACCGAGTGCCGAGTTATCGACGCCGCCGGGGTGAACCGCTTGAACTACCTGGGTTAACTGCTGAGGGTCACCGAGCAAGACCATGTTTTTGGCGCTTTGGGCTACCGCGATGGCATCAACCAACGAGAACTGAGCCGCCTCATCGATGAACAGGTAGTCCAGCTTTTGCTCGAGCACCTTGGGCGAGCAGAAAGTCCAGGCGGTGCCACCGATCACATAGCCACCCGTTTGCTTTGCTCGCCAGTTTGCCATCACCCCGTAGGTTGATGGGGTTTGCCATGGGCGGGCGCTGGAATCGCCGGTCTTTTTTTGCTTTGCGATTGCTTCGGCGTTGACTCCAGCGCTGATGCAACCTGCCAAAAGGTTCTCGACAGCCGAGTGCGAGTTGGCAACCACGCCTACTCGTTTGCCATTGGCCACTAACTTGGCGATTGTGTGTGAACCCACGTAGGTTTTGCCTGAACCTGGAGGGCCCTGAACTGCAAGAATCGATGAATTGAGTCTGGCTGTTGACGCTGAAATGGCCCCGAGGTAGTCTTCGGAGCGAACCGGTTCGAGGTGGCTCGAATCGAGCAAGCGAGGCGTGCGGCGCATGAGCAGGTCGAGCGCTGCGAAGCCTGTGGGTGCCTCGAACATGGGTGAGACCCACTCATTGGCGAGTTCGAGAGCGTGATCGCGAACCGCGTCTTGCTTGCCCCTGGCCGGAATGAAGAAGTTTTCGAAGATTGCGTTAGGCATGAATGCCGAATTCTCGAGTGTGGTGACGCGATCAAAAGAGACCTCGTCATTTGAAATTTCGGTAATTCGACCAAGATCGGTTTCTTGCTGATTGGCGCCATAGTTGAACCGCACAAAGATGGCTTCGCCGGCCTTCAAGAAGCAGGTTTGCCCAGGTTGAATTTGATAGCGATAGCTGAGAGTCACTTTGCTCTGTGGGTCGATCGACAAGCCGGCAAGGCTTTCGCTAACCTGTTGGCAGCCATCGACAACCAGGGCCTTGCGGTCGCGATGCAGATTGTCGTCTGTTGAGTCTCGGCGAATTCGGCGCTCACGCCAGTGAATGACCTCTTCGCGCTTGTAATAAAGAACCGAATGCATCAAAGCCTGCCAAACTGTGGCGCGGTAGTCTGCCTCGGCCGACTCGCCCCAGCGCCAGTCGGCGATGGCTTTAGCCATGTGATCGGTGGCACGCTGAAGTTCGGCTAGTTCGCGCTCGGCTTTGTTGGTTGCGCTGTCTTCATCGTCTGGGTCAGCGGCCCGCTCAGATTTTTTTCTATCAAGCGACCTAACGTGGTCAGCATATTTGGCATGCGCGCCCTGCATGCTCGACAGCCAGTCATAGAGAGCCAGCGTAGAAACGCAGTCGTCTTCGTTGTAGTCACTGATGGTCTGAAGCACGCGTTGGGCCTCTTTAGGGTCGGCCTTGGCGAGTTGGCGGTAGTGCTCGTATTCGTCGATGCTCGAACCTGCATCGACCACGATGCTCTTGCGTTTGAACTCATAGAACGCTTCGAGTTTTTTGATTGAGTAGCTCGGCTGACTGACCATGATCGAACCCTTGACCACCTTGTAGAGGTCGATCATTTTGTTCTCGGCAACCAGCCAGGCAACCTCGGCCTCCATCACGCCGTGTCGTGCCGCGAGGCGAGTCAGCGCCGAGACCTCATAAGGTGCATAGTGATAAACGTGGGCGTTTGGGTCTTTAGTTAGGCGGTCAACCGCAAAGCGCACGAAGCCTTCGAAGGCCGAAGCCTCTTGAGTTCGATCGTGAGCCCACCAGGCGTGAAAGCCAGATTCGCGGGTGATAGCGCCGAAAAGGTACTCGAGGCCACCCTTTTCTTCGAAGTATGGAAATCCCTCCATATCGAAGAATATGTCGCCCGCTGAGGCTGGCGGCAGAACGCCGATTTCGGGGTCTTCGGTGAGGCGATACTCGTGCTTGCCGGTGTTGGCGAAATCGGTCTGCAACTTGGCCTGCTTGCGAAGCTTGTCGAAGCTTCCTGGAACAAACCCTTCGGGGCGTTGCTCGTCGGTTGCCTCGGCCAGCGAGGTCATGGTTGTGATGCCAGACTTGCGAAGCTTTTCAATCTGGCTCTTATTGATGCCCGCAATTTGAACTAGGTGATCGGTAGCAATGCGATCGTGGTCGCAAAGGCCCGGATATTCGCAGACCTTGCAACTTGAGGGGGAGTCGCAGTGAAGCGAGAGGTGCTTTAGCTCGAAAGAGGCGAGGTCGCCGCTCGCCACTAGTTGAAAACCGGCCTCGAGCTCGGCTCGCGCCTGCTTCATAGCAGGAACGATTTCGCCTTCTTCGAACAGCGCAATAGTTCGACTGCCGAGAATCAACCCGTGAAGACCATCGGCCTTGAGTCCAAGCGAATCAAGAGCATCGACATAAAGAGCGACCTGCAATAGGTAGTGCGGTTTGGGTGTGCTTGCCAACTTGGCGTCCCAGGCCAAATAGCCCGGTTGCCCGATGCGGTCGGCGACCTGTTTGGCCGTCAACTTGCCTGCCACAAATTCAAGGTCAAAGTCGGCACGTACCAAAAAGTCTGGGCGACCGGTAAACATTGAAAGCCCGTGGCGGCGACGCAGCGACCCTTGATAAATAACCGGCACGCCGGCTTGCATCAATTCAATGGTGTCTGCAAAGGCGTCTTGCCCTTCGGGGCGCTTAAAGTTGACCTCACCGAGCGAAGCCCGAAGCTCTGACTCGATATCAGCTTCGAAGCGGTCGCCGTAGGCCATGGCCAAGGTTTGACCGACTTGTTTGTAGGGTTCGATTAGTTCGCGAACCCCCGGCATTGCTAACTCGCGCGCGATCGCGATTCTTGTGCAATGGTCGCAACTTGATGCGCGCATTAGGTCGCGAGTATTAAATGCCCAAACCGTTTCGTTTGAGCCATCGTCGATGATGTACACAGTTTCTCCAGATGTTGATCGAGCTGGTCTCCCAGCTGTTTTCTTTGTCTGCTGATTCTCGCATCCGCCACTGACATTTAACTGAAGCCGCCGTGAAACCCGTTAAAACCACCCTGGCCCGAAACACACCGCTGAATGAAAGCCCCGATCGACCCAACAGCTAATAATCTCTAACTCTTATGCCAAAAAGAGAACGAGTTCTGCCGCGTGCGCTAGATGTGCCGCACCCGAGCAACTTGCCTCTTGACGACCCAAACCGAGATGAAATTTTGCTTCGCCACAACGTTGCAATGGCTGTCGATCAGCCCGGTTACACCGATCCGGCGACCGGTTACTTCGTTTTTACCGCAAAGACCTTGGCCGCCGAGGGCAAGTGCTGCGCGATGGTTTGCCGCCACTGCCCTTTCAAACGCTAAGAGTTCAAAATAAAAAAAGACGCCCCGAGAGGCGTCTTTTTTGTTTCTCACAAGAGTCGATGTGGCCTACAAAGTCGCAAGCACCGCTTCAAGGTCGGCCTTGGTTGGTGGCTCTGCTCCCGCGCGCTCGCAGGTGATCGATGCGGCAACGCCAGCGTTGAAGACAAACTCCTTAAGCAGGTCATCGCTCAAGTTGGTTAGACGGTCAAATGGGTCGGCGCCCAGAGCGGCCACATCCGAAAGCTGGCCAAGCAGGTTCGCGCAGAAAGTGTCGCCGGCCCCAACGGTGTCGACCACGTTGATTTTGCGCGAAGGCACATCAAAGCGAACCTTTTCGCCCGCGGAATTGATGCGATAGACCGAGACACCATCGCCACCGCGAGTGATGAAGATGTGGCGACCAGAATCGCCGACCCAGTTCCAGACGATCTCATCGATGTCGGTGCCGGCTTCGAGTCCGTATAGCCACTCGATGTCTTCATCCGAGGCTTTGATTAGGTGCGAAATCGAGTTGACTCGTTCAACACGGATGCGCTCGACCTCGCGCTCGAAGCCAAGGGCTGGGCGCATGTTGATGTCGTGGCTTATGGTCAACGAGTTTTGGTCAAAGTGAGCCTTGGCCCATTCTTCGATGACCGCGTTGCCCGGTGCCATCGCCATGGTTAGGCAACCGAATTGAATCGCGGTCGCACCAAGGTTGGTTAGGTCAACATCGTTTGGCAGCTCGGCCGGGGTCCAGCCCCAGTCGGCGGTGCCGTTCACATAAAACGCATAAGAAGGCACGCCGTGCGAGTCGATCGACACGACCGCCAGAGTGGTCAGTTCGCTCGCTTCAATAGCGTGGTCAAGACCAACGCCGTTGGTTTCGAGGCGCTCACGGATGATCTTGCCGAAGCGGTCATTTGAAATGCGAGCCAAAAACTGCTGTGGGGTGCCGCGGCGGGCAAGAGCAATCGAAACGTTGGCGTTTGCGCCACCCACGATCGCATTGAATGCGCCTGCCTGGTAGCGGTTTTCGATTAGGTCGATTAGTGCTTCACCGATTACGAGAATCATTGCCGGTTCCTTTTTACTCTTGATTTCTTGGTTTGAATTCTGGGTCAAGTTCTGGACGCAGTTTTAGATTAGCCACTGAACCACGGGTGAGAAGTTCGGTGGGAAGAATAATCTTCTCGGTGGGTCTGCCGGGATAGTTGATTTCTGACAGCAGACGGTCGACTGCCAACGCTCCCAAATCCTCAACCGGGCGCGCTACGACCGTGATGCCAGGTGTCATTGCCGCCGCCCACTGCGAGTCATCGACGGTCACCAACGAGATGTCGCGACCAATTACCAACTGGCGATTGCCGGCCACCTTGAGCACCGATAGAGCCATGTCGTTGTTAGAGGTGAAGATGATCGTTGGCCGTTTTGGTGTGTCGAGCAGCTTGGCAACAGCTGCCTCCGAGATAGCCGGTTTATCTTCGCAATAGAGCCAGTGCTGTTGCTTTGGCTTAATCCCTGTGTCGGCAGCGCCGTTCAAGAATCCGTTCACCCGGTCGTCAACCGAAGAAATCAACATGGCCGGTCGGTCCTCGCTGAATCCCTTGACCCCGGCAGCGGCAATCAGAAAACCCATTCGCTGATGGCCCATCGAAACCGCATGGCGGATGGCGGCATCCGTGCCTGAAAAGTCATCGGTGGTGACAGAAGTTGCCGAAATGCCGTCGACTCGACGGTCAATCAGCACCACCGGCTTGCGACCAGTCATTGCTGCAGAGAGATGATCATGAACCAGGGCGGTTGAGGGGACGATGATTAGTCCATCGACCTGTTTTTCGAGAAGGGTTTCGACTGCCTGGCGCTCGGCCTCGATTTCTTCATCAGTGTTGGTAATCAAAACCTGATAGCCGCGGGCCTTGGCTGCATCAACGATTGCCTTGGTTGCGCGATCAAAGAAGGCATTTGTGAAGTCGGCGATGATGACCAGCCCGATGGTCTTAGTCTTGCCCTGGCGCATTGCGCGGGCAACCTGGTTAGGGCGGTAGCCAAGTTCTTCGGCAGCTTTGCGAACTTTTGCCACGGTGTCTTCTGAGATGCGTCCGTAGTTTCCCATGGCTCTCGAAGCGGTGGCACGTGAAACTCCGGCGTGGATGGCAACGTCAACAATGGTCGGCGCAGACGACTTGGCGATTCCCATTGGTAACCCTTCCTTTATTTCTTCGTTTCTTTAACGTGACGAAACCGTTATCGCCAAAAGTTGTTGGTAAACGATTGCGGCTGTCAAGATTGTAGCAAGATTTGTGAGAACGTTCTCGCAAGTCTCTCACAAAACCCACAAGGAGACACGTAATGAAGCGTTCACTACGCACCGTTGCAGCCCTAGGCGCAGTAGCAGCTCTTTCGCTAACTGTTGCAGGTTGCGCACCAGCAGAAGAAGCAGCACCAGAAGACATCAGCATTGCATTCGTTATGGGTGCAGAGTCTGACCCGTTCTTCCAGGCCATGAAGCTTGGCGCTGAAGAAGAAGCCGCAGCACAGGGTGTAACCCTAATCTGGCAGGGCGACCCTTCAAACTACTCACCAGAAACCCAGATTCCAATCGTTGACGCAGTGCTTGCACAGCAGCCAACCGGTCTAGTTCTAATCCCGACCGACCCTAAGGCTCTTCAGGCTTCAGTTGCTAAGGCTGTTGCAGCTGGCATCGTTGTTGCAAACGTTGACACCCGCGTTGAAGACCTAACTGACGTACTAACCTTCATCACCGGCGACAACGAAGACGGTGGCGCAAAGGCTGCTGAGGCTCTTGCAAAGAAGATCGGTTACACCGACGGCAAGACTTACGAAGTCGTTATTGGTCTAACCTCAGCAACCGCAACCACCAACGTTGCTCGTCTAGAGGGCTTCAAGGCTGCAGTTGCTTCAACCTACCCAGGCATCCAGATCAAGGATGTTGCTTACTCAGAGTCAAACCCTGAGAAGGCTGCAACCAACGTAAACAACTGGTTGACCAAGTACCCTAACTTGGCTGGTATCTTCGCAATTGACGGCACCAACGCATCAGGCGCAGCAGCTGCACTTGAGGCTAAGGGTCTAGTTGGCAAGGTCGGCCTAGTAGGTTACGACGCTTACCCAGACAACGTTGCAAAGATCAAGGCTGGTATCTTCACCGCTCTTATCGCCCAGGACCCTGCTGCTGAGGCTCGCCTAGCAATCAAGACCTTGGTTGAATTCATCAAGACCGGCAAGACCTCAACCGCTAAGGAAGTTGTTATTCCTAACGTGGCACTGACCGCTGAGACTTCAGAGGCAGACCTCGCGAAGTACACCTACGTAGCTGGCAAGTAATTCCAGCTAAGTAAGTAATAGCGAAACAAACATAGAAATAGGTATCAAATGACCGAC
>JACCDI010050523.1_pt1 | contig 10147 bp, 5 predicted proteins | sample 7442791 | NCBI WGS metagenome assembly JACCDI01 (sample SAMN15323434, study PRJNA562643) | freshwater metagenome | isolation source: river surface water | place: USA:Blue River Watershed | collected 2017-08-15
GTATAAGATAAATTATCGGCAATAACCATCTTAACAAAGAAACCATATAGCATAAGGCGAAAGCCAGCTTGCAGATTGCTATAAAGAATAGATTGTTTTTGTTTGAGCTGATCGTTTAAGTGTGTAAAACGTTCTATGGGACCTGCTACCAATTGTGGAAAATAAGACACAAAGAGTGCAAACTGCCCCAGGTGTTTTTCGGCAGAGGCCCTTTTATAATAAACATCCAGCGTATAGCTGAGGGTTTGAAACGTGTAAAATGAAATACCTACGGGTAGAGAGCGACCGAGGAAATCTATCCAATCTTTGATAGTTTGATGATCGTGAGCAAAGGCTTGAACCGGCTCTGTACTACCGACAAAAAAGTAAAAGTATTTAAAGAAAAAAAGAATACCGAGGTTAACAGTTAAACTTAGCGAGAGCCATCGTTTTCGAACTGAAGGCTTGTCAGACCCTTCAATTTTAAGGGCAGTGAAGTAATCAAATACAGTAGAGAAAGCAATGAGAATAAGGAATTCCCATTTCCACCAACCATAGAAAACATAAGAAGCGATAAGAGCAAATAGCCAGCGCCATTTATGAGGTAAACAAAAAAAGCCGGCAAATACCAGAGGAAGAAAAAGAAAGAATATCCAGGAATTGAACAGCACTTTTTAGATAAAAGGCAAATCTAATCAAGTCTGTTATAAAAATACAAATCGTTGTAAGTATTTTTATCCATAGAGAAAATCCTGATCAGATCGTGCAGCACCCAATCTGGTCGCACCACACCCGTTTCCCAAAAATCGTTACCTCCCAGAGCATTTTCACGTTTGTTATAATTAAATACCATGTGATTAGCGAACGGTTTAAACAAGGCATATCGTGGCTCTGCATTCAGCATTTCCTGTTTAGATTTGTATTGATTCACATGGATCCATACAGTAGCATTTTGAGCTGCATTAAAAACCGATTCAAAATTGAGCGGATAAGAATAGCGATCGGTTTTATCTTTGAAGATATAATGGCCACCGGCATCTTCGATTAATTGAGCTGTGTAAGTACCGGCACCTGGCACATTCCACACAGACATATACATTGCATCGGTCATGACCACAGGTTTAGGGCCATTGGTTTTGACTGACTTTTTTAGAGCCTGATAATTAGCATCCAGTTGATGAAAGAATTGAATGGCTTGAGGTAATTTACCTGTCACGAAACCAAATAGTTTAATCCATTCGGCTCTTGCCAAAGGATGTTGTTCTTTGAAGTTATCGCAAGGAATCACTTTAGTGCCGACAGAATTTAAGCGTTTAACAATTGAAGCATCATTGGCTGTGTGCGAGCTGGCAATCAGAAGTGTCGGTTTTAGTTGAAGTAATGCTTCCATTTTTAACTGGCCCTCTTCACCTATTTCTGAGATTTTACCATCCTTATAATATTGGAGCAGGAGACTATCGTTGTAGTAGCTTATTTTATCAACTGCACATATTGATGATTGGGCATTGAGTGCTTCTAAGAAACCTGCGAATACAGAAGACAAGAGCGCGATAGTATTTTTAGAAGTTTCATCCGAGCGCAAACTCCAGGTAGTATCATTCTTATCAACAAAAAACAATTGAGAGAAGGAGCTAAAATGCGCTATTCCGAATTGTTTGGAATAGCGCATAGATTCATAAGACACGACAGTTTCTCTATGCTTATCAGATTTAGACTGACAAGCCACGCTGAACAAAACCAGTATAATAAGAAACTGTTTCGGCATATTATTCGTTAACGATGACAGCGTTTGGAGCGATACCAGCAGCGAATTCAGATTGTTTTACCCCAGCACTGTTATAAAGATACACTTTACCTGCAGAGTTAAAATCGCCTGCATCGGCAACAAACACATCGCCATTAGAACCAGCAGAGAGACCATAAACTGCAACACCGGTAGGCAAAGTAATGAAGTCAGAAACCGCACCATCCATCGTAATTTTCTTAACAATGTTATTACCCAAAGCCATATAGAAGGCGTTGTTGGTGTAGATAAGAGAACCACCGTAACCGGCACCTGTAAGAGGTACAGTTAAAGAAACTTTATTAGAATCTTTGCTCAGGATATAGAACTTAGCATCAGTAATCACAGAACCATTGGTCCAGTCTAAAGCACCGGCACATAAAACGCCTAACTTATCGGTACCAGCGTTAACCACTTTAGTTAGACCAGCAGAGAGCGCAATTGAATCAACAAGTGCGTCAGAAGCAACATCCACCAACATAACTTTATCGTTATTGGCATTGATGTATGCTTTACCATTCATCAGCGCCATGCTTTCGCTCCAGTGGTTGATATTGATAGAACCAGACACCATTTTACCATTTAGATCCACAACTTGCACCGCATTGTTATAAAGATTACTAACATAGGCTTTAGTATTGGAAACACGGAGGATATAACGAGGCGAATTGACGTTAATAGAAGCTACAGATTTAAAGTCACCTTGGTTGACTACTTCAATTTTGTTAGAGTTATTTACGGCGATATAGTATTTGCCATCAATAAGCGTCATAGATTGCACCACATCACCGAGCGGACGGTTATTAGCGCCTTTGAACGCATCGATATAGGTTTTAGTTCCGGGTTTATACAGACCTAAAGAACCATTGGATTTATTAAAGCCCCCTTCGTTTACAACGAAATAACCTTTGTAGTTTTCGGTAGAGACATTGGTGTTTTCATCTTTTTTACAAGACGCGAAACTGAGGGCGCTCATAGCGATGAGCACCATTTTAGTGTAATGAATTTTAATCATGATTGATATTGAACTTTATAGATAATTGGTAATTTCTTAGAGGCATTGGTCGGTTTTGCATCACCTGATAAGTGGCATTATTGAGGTTAAAAACCGAGAAAGTTACGAGCGCCTGATGTTTTTTAACTGAGAGGAGATAAGAGAGCGAAGTATTGATCACACAGTAGGCAGGCAAAACTTCGGAAGGATTATTATCAGCAGTGGTAAAAACCGATCCAGTATAGACAGCACCCAAATTACAACTTAAGTATTTATAGTGGTAATTGATTTGAGAAAAGCCTGTGTGAAGCGGCGTATAGAACAATTGTTTGAGGTAAGCCGAAGAATCTTGTAGATATACATCGGTGTTGATGCTTGTCACAAATTGGTATCTACCAGAAAACTTTAGGAAATGCCATTTCGAAAAGGTCATTTTATATTCGGCAGCCAGCTCTAAACCTTTTGATGATACTGTTTTGGCATTAGAAGCACGCCAAATTTGGGAGACAGGATCGGGCGTCCACAAAATCCAGTCGCTGACATGGTGGTAGAATCCAGTGAGTGCTGCTTTAAATTCACCAGACTTGAATTCGGTGGTGAGTTCAGACTTACGAGAGATTTCAGGTTTAAGATTGGCATTACCGCCCGATTGCCAGAACAGATCATTGAAAGAAGGAATACGGAAACCAGCGGCAAGATTGGCTTTGAGTTTCCATTTAGGGTGCAGTTAATTTCGGCCCCCAGATCAGGACTAGAAGGTGTCATCACGCCATTGGCCATGAGTTGGCGGTTACCGAAACTGAATTTGTAAATTTTATTTTTAGAAGACCAAACGATACCGGTCCACAAAGAAATCAGATGTCTTATTTTACCCCCTCTGTAACCATCGGTAAAGGCCTGTTGAAAGGTATAGTTAATAGAAGACCCAAATTCAAACTGCGGTGTTAGTTTCCATTTGCATTGAGATTCGGCGATATAATTGTTAGCGGTATTATAAGCAGGACTAAGCAAATCATTAAAGTAGTTAATCTTCTCATTAACATAGGCAACTTTATTGACCAATTCTGTTTTGGCATTCAGTTGAGCGGTATGTTGGGCAATGAGTTTATGGCTATAATCGTCCTGATGTTCATTGTTATTATTGAGAATCCCCATCGCACTTGGAAGATTTCGACTGGTTTCGAGGTACCAGTAGTTGACATAGACCATGTGTTTTTTATTGAAAGTATATTTTAGTTCCTGCATCCATCCAGCTTGTTGGAGTTCGCTGTTTTTAAGACGTTCGATGGGTTTATCGGCCTGAAAGTAATTCACAAATTTGAAGTCGTTTGTCGCGGATCGGAGTAAGAAACGCGTGTTGGTCGACCATTTTCTGTAATTAAAAACATGTTCCAAAGCCATAGATTTTTGACCAAAACTTCCTAGTTGTGCATCCAGCACAGTGCGATTTACTAGAGGAATTTCATTATTTAAATAGATGGCACCAGCAATGGCACCATTGGCTGAAGCAGAGGCATTGGCACCAGTTTCAATAGCCGCCTGATCAAAGAAAAAAACAGGCAGCAGATTGAGGTCGATGTTAGAGTTCATGCAACTTTGCAGGTTGATACCATTCCATTGAACTGCGGTATGTTGAGCTCCCATACCACGCATAGAGGTAGAGGCTAAATTTCCCGGACTGTAGGATTTGACGAACAGAGCAGAATATTGAGAAAGCACATCGGCCAAACTGCCACCCGAAGATAGCGGCATATTAATTTTGACAGCACCTGTATTAGAAGACGCTTTGGGTGCGATGAGTTCAAACGCCTTCCACACCGTCGTATCTTTCGACTGGGCATGGCACAGAGTGCTCATCAGTAACATCGCTATAAGTCCCGCAGACTTCATGGTTTAATGTGTGGGCTGGAGCAATGAAAAAAATGGATAACAGAAGCAAAGCTTTTGTTGATTCCAAGCCTTTTCTCCGAAAGCTTTACAACCTAAATTGACAATGGCAGGTCTTCTGACTCACCCCTGTATCTTCCCGGACCTTCCCATTCTCCTGATGGCGAACAGTGGTATTAGAACCCGGAAAAACTGCATCTAAAAAAAGATGCGAGGAGATTACAGCATCGGGAAATGTTCCGGACTTACACCGGATTCCCTTTTAATCTGAATGTGAAAATATCCTTCAAATTCAGAACCGTTATCGACTGCAAATATAGCAGTTAAAAACAGATTTCAAAAAAATGTTTAAATTTGATTAAACATTTTAACAACATTTTTGTTTGTGGATGTATTTCTCAAAATCCTCCACAAAAACAAACAGAAAAAAGAATGTACATTTAAAAAGAATCCGTTAACAAATTACCCATTCAATCCGTTACAGAGATTATCATTATAATTACATTTGCATATTATGCGCTTATTGCCCCTATTGGTGTTTATATTCTCAGGTTTAAGTTTGATGTCTCAAACCAGTATTGTCAAAGGTAAAGTGACAGACTTAAAGACCGGTGAGCCTATAACCGGTGCGAGTATCAAGTTTGCAGGTACAGAAGATTTCACATCCTCTAACTTTGAAGGTAATTTCACGATTAAGACATCTGCCGCCAGTGATACATTGATCATCAGTTATGTTGGCTACGAAACTCAGAGAATCTTTGTTGCAAGAGGTTCCAGTTTGATGTTAAATATTAAAATGGCAAACAAAGAGCTTGTCTTTACGGGTGCCAGGGCATCTACCAAAATTAATCGCGCCATTAAAATCATTGAGAATGCGCAGAACAATAAGCAGAACTACAACTTTGAGCAATTGAATTCATTTGAATGCGAGAGTTTCACAAAGATTCAGATAGCAGTGAACAACGTTTCGGAGGACTTAAAAAACAAGAAACTATTAAAAAGTGTAGAAGGCATATTTGATACCATGTCTTATTTAAGTGAAGATAAAGGCAAACAAGTATTGCCGATTTTCATCTCAGAAAATCTTAGCAATTTTTATTACAACAAAAATCCACGACTTAACAAAGAAGTAATCATTGCATCCAGAGTTAAAGGTATAGGCGTTGAAGACGGATCTTTTTTATCACAGCTTTTGGGATCCACCTTTCAGCAATACAATTTCAACGACAATATTTTACCAATTTTGCAGAAGAACTTCATCTCTCCTATTGCTAAATCGTCTTTCACTTATTACAATTTTAAAATGGCCGGATCAGATTATGTACCAGGCACTAATAGAAAAATCTATCAAATTGAAGTAACGCCAAAGAATCCATTGGATTTAGTATTTACCGGGTATATTTGGATAGAAGACAGCACCTTTGCTTTAACCCGATTGACACTAAGTATCACCAACAAAGCCAATTTAAACTTTGTAGAAAAACTCAAAATCACGCAGGAATTGCAAAAGACAGCTGCAGGAGCCTTTGTGCCGGTGAAGTCGAGGATCTTAATAGACATCGCCGAGATTTCTAAAAACTCTGCTGGTATGATAGCTTTGTTCACCAATTCTTACGAAAAGATTAGTGTTAACACCGACCGTTCTCCGAAGTTTTTTGATTATCCGATTACACTTTTAGAAGATGCCACTACTAAATCAGATGATTTTTGGGACACTGCCAGACATGAAGAATTGAGCAAAGATGAGCAGAGAGCTTTAATGAAGATTGACACACTCACCAATGTTAAAGTTATAAAAAACTATGTCGAGTTCATTAACATATTATTTAATGGCTATAAGTCAGTAGGCAAGTTTGATCTTGGTCCCTATGCCTTATTATACGGTTATAACGTATTGGAAGGGCATCGTATCAGAGTAGGCGCAAAAACCAATTTCTCATTCAATAAAAAATACATCTTTAGTGGCTATGGTGCTTATGGCTTCAAAGACATGCAGTGGAAATATAAACTTCAGGCCGAACGTGTTATCAGCAGAAAGCACTGGACAATGACTGGTATATCGTACAAAAAAGACGTAGAGCAAATAGGTGTAACGGATGACTATTACGGATCGAGCAATTTATTTACGGCCGTATCGGTATTTGCCGCCAGTCAGTTAAACCGCACCAAAGAATCAAAGTTATGGTTCAACAGCGAGTTCACCAAAGGCTGGAATGCCAAGGTAGTATTGATGCACAAAGAATATCAGTTTGAGCCAGTTAACAACAAATTCAATTTTGCCTATTTTGAAAAGAAGCAAATTGGGGACAGTGTTATCAGCAGTGATTTCACCAATACTACAGCTACTTTCAGTTTGCGTTGGGCACCAAAAGAGTATTATTTACAAAACGACAACGAGCGTGTGAGACAATCTAAACCAGGCGGACTGGCATTAGCGATTAATTACACCCGAGGATTTAAGGGCGTGTTAGGCAGTAGATTCAATTACAACAGAGTAACCGCCAGTGTTGAGAAAGGTTTGAGTTTTGGCTATTGGGGAAGAACCGATTTCACATTGACTGCTACAAAAATATTTGAGACACTACCCTATCCATTGTTAGAAGTACACAGAGGTAATCAATCATATATTTACAGCACATCGGCCTATAACCAAATGGACTTTTTCGAGTTTGTGACGGATCAGAGTTTATTCTTCAAGATGGAGCACCATTTTAACGGCGCCATCCTGAACAGAATTCCGTTGATGAAGAAATTAAAATGGCGTGAGTTTGTAGAAGGCAGAGCTGTGATGGGCAGTATCTCCGATCAGAACAGGGCATTAATTCCACAGTTCGACAACAGCGGCAGAGCTGTGAGTCCGCTAACGAACTCTATTTCTAAAGAACCGTATATGGAAGTAGCTTATGGCATAGAAAATATATTCAAAGTATTGCAGGTAGTGGCCATTCACAGACTTTCACATTTAAACGGTGTAGGGTACAGAAAATTCGGATTAAAAGTAGGATTGAGTGTTAGTTTTTAAAACAGACAATTATCTTCGTAAATATGAAAGTACTGATAGTCATTCCATCCAGATACGGATCCACAAGATTTGAAGGCAAGCCCCTGGTGGATATTGCTGGCAAATCGCTGGTAAGACGCACTTACGAGCAAGCCATGAAAACAGGATTGGATGCAGAGGTGGTTGTAGCAACCGACGATGAGCGCATATACGACCATGTCAGAACATTTGGCAACTGCATGATGACATCGACGGAGCATGTCAGCGGAACAGACAGATGTTTTGAAGTATTATCAAGAATCAATGGCAGGTTTGACGTATTGATTAATTTACAAGGTGATGAACCATTTATCTTACCCTCACAAATTGAATTATTGGCTTCAGAATTTTCGGAACATCATATAGACATAGCCACTTTGCAGAAGCCCATTAAGAGTAGCGAAGAATTATTCAATCCCAATATTGTAAAAGTCATTAGCGATAGCAACAACAAAGCCATCTACTTTTCGAGACAAGCCATTCCTTATTTCAGAGGATTGGAAGAAAGCACCTGGGTTGACAATTATCCATACAGAAGACATATTGGCATGTATGCATTCAGAACAGAAGTCTGTGCCAAATTAAGCGCGTTATCAACCGGAACATTAGAGCAGACAGAGAGTTTAGAGCAATTGCGCTGGTTAGAAAACGGATTTACCATCAGCGTCAAAGACACCGATTTTGTTAGTCCCGCGATAGACACACCCTCTGATTTGGTCACTGTTGACAATTTCTTGAAAATCAACCCTGATATGATTTAAGAAAATATCTACCTTTGTCATCCGGTTATCTGCTCCATCTGTTATTGTCAAAAAACTATTGCGATTGATTGAAAACAATCAATAACAGGCCCCCATTTAACCAGTCATTATTATCATGGAACAGAAGTGCAAATACGTTTTCGTAACCGGAGGTGTTACATCATCATTAGGTAAGGGTATCATATCAGCTTCGTTAGCGAAGTTGTTACAGGCCAGAGGCTACCGCGTCACCATTCAAAAATTTGACCCGTATATCAACGTCGATCCGGGCACATTAAATCCATATGAGCACGGTGAGTGTTATGTCACTGAAGACGGTGCCGAAACCGACCTCGACTTAGGTCACTATGAACGTTTCTTGAATGTTCCAACCTCTCAAGCCAATAACGTTACCACCGGTAGAATTTACCAAACGGTGATCGATAATGAGCGCAGAGGTGATTATCTTGGAAAAACCGTTCAGGTAGTTCCTCATATTACAGACGAAATCAAACGCCGCATGAAATTATTGGGTAACACCGGTAATTTTGATATTGTGATTACCGAGATTGGTGGCACGGTTGGTGATATCGAATCATTGCCATTTATCGAAGCTGTGAGACAATTGCAGTGGGAAGTTGGCGAAGACGATGCCATTGTGATCCACTTAACTTTGATTCCTTACCTTTCAGCTGCCGGCGAATTAAAAACAAAACCTACCCAACACTCAGTAAGATTCTTATTGGAGAGCGGTATCAAGCCAGACATTTTGGTTTGTAGAACCGAGCACCATTTGAATGCAGAGATCAGAAGAAAAGTAGCCTTGTTCTGTAATGTTAACGTCAATGCCGTTATCGAGAGCATCGACGTTGACACCATTTACGATGTGCCACTGGTGATGATGAAAGAGAAGTTGGACAAAGTGGTATTGAGCAAATTGAAATTAGCCGCCAGACAAGAGCCGGTATTAGAGCAGTGGAAAGAATTCTTGCACCACATCCGCCATCCAAAAGATGAGGTGAACATTGCATTGGTTGGTAAATATGTCGAATTACCGGATGCTTACAAATCGATCAATGAAGCCTTCATTCACGCCGGAGCAGCCAATCAGTGTTCTGTGAAAGTGAAGTATGTACACAGTGAATTATTGACCGACGAGAACGCCGCAGACAAGTTGAAAAACTACGATGGAATATTGGTGGCTCCTGGATTTGGTGGTAGAGGTATTGATGGTAAATTAGTTGCTATTAAATATGCCAGAGAAAACAATGTGCCATTCTTTGGTATTTGTTTGGGTATGCAATGCAGCGTGATTGAATTTGCCAGAAATGTGATGGGTTACAAAGACGCTCACAGTGCAGAGATGAGTGAAGAAACTAAGCATCCTGTGATTGATATGATGTCTGAGCAAAAGACCATCACTCAAAAAGGTGGCACCATGCGATTAGGCGCATACGATTGTAATATCGTTAAGGGCTCTCTTGCATCGAAAATTTACGGTAAATCTAAGATTAGCGAGCGTCACAGACACCGCTATGAATTCAATAATAAGTACCTTAGCGCATTTGAAAAGCATGGTATGATGATTACAGGTACCAATCCGGCAACGGGTTTGGCAGAGATTGTTGAGATTCCAAAACATCCATTCTTTATCGGCGTTCAGTTCCATCCGGAATTAAAGAGCACCGTTGAAAATCCACATCCAATCTTTGTGAAGTTCATTA
>JACCDI011281902.1_pt1 | contig 10140 bp, 6 predicted proteins | sample 7442791 | NCBI WGS metagenome assembly JACCDI01 (sample SAMN15323434, study PRJNA562643) | freshwater metagenome | isolation source: river surface water | place: USA:Blue River Watershed | collected 2017-08-15
CACGCGGTGAGTGGATTTATCGGAGTATTGATTTGCGCCTGGTTTGCCAACCGAACTGGTAACCCCAGCGATCTCTACATTCCAAAGCTTCTCACCAACTTGGGTTACGGCACCGTCTACCTCATCGCTAATTTAGCTGGCTGGCCAATACTCGGCCTCTTGCTCGGACCGATTCTTGGTGAAAACCTCAAGTGGAGAAACCATCCCGAGCGAAAGCGCGCTTACATGCTGGCCAGTTGGCTCTGGGTGGCGATGTTCTTTACTCGAATCGCCGTGCAGTATCCGATTTACAGAACTGGAAATGTGAATCTCTTGGGCACGGTTAATTTGGCGATGGGCTATCCGCTCTTTCTAGCAACTGCATATGGGTCCTGGCAGATTATTAAGAACGCGCCACCTATTCCGGCTGAGCGAACAGATACTACTGAGCGATAAAGCAGCCCTTGATCTGATCTTCAGCTTCGGCTGAGGCAACGAAGAGAAGTTCATCGCCGGCGGTAAAGACATCACTGGAAGTCGGTGCAATAACGCGGCCATCGCGGACAATAGCTGCAAGAGATGCATCATCTGGAAGCGTTACTTCTTCTACAGTCTTTCCAATACAGATGGATGTATCTGGAAGTGTAATTTCAACAAGATTTGCTTGGCCTTTTCTAAATGAGAAGAGACGCACTACATCTCCGACGCTCACTGCTTCTTCAACGAGTGCGGCGATAATTCGTGGGGTAGAGACGGCAACATCCACACCCCATGATTGATCAAAGAGCCATTCATTCTTAGGGTGGTTGATACGTGCGACCACGCGTGGCACGCCATACTCGGTCTTTCCAAGGAGCGCCGTCACAAGGTTGACCTTGTCATCACCAGTTGCTGCAACTAAGACCTGACACTTATTGAGTTGGGCATTATCAAGAGCGGCGATTTCGCAGGCATCTGCCATCAACCATTCTGCATCTGGAACAGAGTCAATCTTGAGCGCCTTTGGATCGCGGTCGATCAGCAGAACTTGATGACCGTTATCGAGAAGTTCGCGAGCGATAGCTCGACCCACATTTCCGGCTCCGGCGATTGCAATTCTCATAAGTTAATTCCCTGGCCCTTGTGTAAGTGCGCTTTCAGCGATTGCCATCTTGTCATCCTGAATTGTCATATGGACCAGATCGCCATCTTGAAGAACTGTGTGATGTTCTGGAATAAGTCCTTCACCGAGGCGCGTAAGAAACGCTACGCGAGCCTCTGTGGCTGCTTCGAGCTCTGTGATGGGGCGACCGTACCAATCAAGGTGAGGATGAACTTCGAGAAGTTGCACGGTTCCGGTGGCATCGCGCCACTCAGAACGCGCACCACCTGGTGCGATGCGACGCAAGATTTGATCGGTAGCCCAAATAACAGTTGCAACAGTTGGGATACCCAGGCGTTGATAAATTTCTGCACGACCTGGGTCATAGATACGAGCCACGACATTGGTAACGCCATAGCTTTCGCGAGCTACGCGCGCCGCCAAAATATTTGAATTATCACCGTTGCTAACTGCCGCAAATGCTTCGGCGCCTTCAATGCCTGCTTCGAGCAGAGTATCTCGGTCGAAGCCAACACCGACCACAGTGCGGCCCTCAAAGTCTGGGCCGAGGCGACGGAAAGCTTCCTTTGATTGATCGATGACTGCAACTGAATGTCCGGCTGCTTCTAATTCAATTGCGAGTGAGGATCCCACTCGACCGCAACCCATGATTACTACGTGCACGGGACTAACTTACTACTAGGCTAGCCATTATGTCTCCACACAGTCGAAAAGCTTTATCCGTTGGAGACCGCTTTACCGTCACAATTGAAAAAATCGCTCATGGTGGCCACTTTATTGCGCGCCATGAGGGCGCTGTGATTTTTGTGCGCCACGCAATCCCAGATGAGGTCTGTACCATTGAAATTACCAGTGTGGGTTCTTCATTTAATCGCGCTGATGTCATCTCGGTAGAAAACAGCTCCGCCGATCGCGTCACCGCTCCTTGCAGATACGCGCATCGCCAGGGCTGTGGAGGTTGCGACTTTCAACATATTTCGCTGGATCGACAACGAGCGCTCAAAGGTGATGTCATCACAGAACAGTTTTCTCGTATCGCCAAAATGGAAGTTTCAGTAGAAGTTGAGGAGGTTGCCGGACCTCTTGGGTGGCGCACCCGTTGCACTGCTGTAACGACCAAGGCTGGTGCGCTCGGTTTCTATCAAGCCAGAAGCCACTCGATTACTCCGGTGGATGATTGTCGAATTCTTGTCCCAGAAATGAAATTCGCAGAGCTAGCTGCACGCGGCGCCAAAGGTGATCAGCGTATTGAGATCTCGCTTTCGAATACAGGCGAACGAACAATTGCAACTGCGAACACTCGTGAAGAAACTCCAGTAAGAACATCAGATGGTCCAGATGTGGCGCACTATGAAATCGCCGGAAGGGTATTGGAGGTAAGTCAGAAATCATTTTGGCAGAGCCATAAAGATGCGCCTCGAGTTTTAACAGAGGTTGTTAAAGAGTTTGCCCAAGCAGTTCCTGGGGATCACGTACTTGATCTCTATGGGGGAGTAGGGCTCTTCACGGCGGCGCTGCTCGCGGAGGTCGGAAGCGAAGGTGCAATCAATCTTGTCGAAGGCAGCAAGAGCGCAACGGCTGATGCGCGCAGAAACTTTTCAGAAGATTCAGTTGTAACTGTCCACACAGGCGATGTCGCAAAAATTCTGCCGCGCTTTAGCAAGGCGAACGTCATAATTCTTGATCCGCCTCGAGAAGGAGCGGGCAAAGAAGTAGTTGAGCAATGTGCGCGTCTGCAGCCGCGAAAGATTGTCTACGTTGCCTGTGACCCGGCGGCGCTGGCGCGCGATGTCTCATACCTGCGCGAACACGGGTATTCACTCCAACAGCTCCGCGCCTTCGATCTCTTTCCTATGACACATCACATCGAATGTGTTGCGCTCCTGACTTTAGATAAGGTATCTTGACGTCAAGATACTTATGAAAGAAGGCTCGGGATGAGTAAGAACTCCCTCGGTACCAAAAAGAACCTCTCTGTTGCCGGTAAAGATTATGAAATCTTCGATATCTCAACCTTGGCAGCTGCAAAGGATCTTCCTTTCTCACTCAAGATCCTTCTAGAAAATCTCTTGCGCACCGAAGATGGAGCCAACATCACCGTCGATCACATTAAGGCGCTAGCCGAGTGGGATCCATCCATCGAGCCAGATACTGAAATTCAATTTACCCCTGCCCGCGTTGTTATGCAGGACTTCACCGGCGTTCCTTGCGTTGTAGATCTTGCAACGATGCGTGAGGCAATTGTTGAACTAGGCGGAGATCCAGCAAAGGTCAATCCACTAGCTCCAGCAGAACTCGTCATCGATCACTCAGTTATCGCCGATGTCTTTGGCACTAAAGATTCTTTTGAGAAGAACACAGATATTGAATACGAGCGAAACCGCGAGCGTTATCGCTTCTTGCGTTGGGGCCAAGGCGCATTTGATGAGTTTAAGGTCGTTCCACCTGGAACTGGAATTGTGCACCAAGTAAATATCGAATACTTAGCTCGCGTAGTCATGACTCGTACCGTCGGAGGAGTGCTTCGCGCGTATCCCGATACAGTCGTCGGCACAGATTCTCATACAACAATGGTCAATGGCCTTGGAGTTCTCGGCTGGGGAGTAGGCGGAATTGAGGCAGAAGCTGCTCTGCTAGGTCAGCCAGTGTCCATGCTCATTCCACGCGTCGTTGGATTTAAATTATCTGGCGAACTTCCAGTCGGAACAACCGCAACTGATATGGCCCTGACAATTACTGAGATGCTGCGCAAGCATGGCGTTGTTGGCAAATTTGTTGAGTTCTACGGCCCAGGAGTTGTCTCGGTTCCGATGGCTAACCGAACAACAATTGGAAATATGTCGCCAGAATATGGTTCTACCTGCGCCATCTTCCCAATTGATGAAGAGACTCTTCGCTATCTTCGCCTGACAGGTCGCACAGAAGATCAAGTAGCGCTTGTTGAGAAGTATGCGAAGGCGCAGGGAATGTGGCATGACCCAGCTGCTTCTCCTCGCTTCTCAGAACATATCGAGCTCGATCTTTCTACTGTTGTTTCATCTATCGCCGGACCAAAGCGTCCGCAAGATCGCATTTCTCTGACTGCATCAAAGAGCGCATTTGAAAAAGTATTGCCTTCTTACTTCACCGAGAAGACTGGAAAGAGCTCATACCCAGTTAAAGTTGGCGAGAAGGCGACCACAATCAAGAATGGCGATGTTGTCATCGCATCCATTACTTCTTGCACCAACACTTCTAATCCATCAGTGATGATTGGCGCAGCGTTGCTTGCTAAGAAAGCGGTTGAAAAGGGGCTTACCTCAAAGCCGTGGGTGAAGACCACTCTGGCTCCAGGATCTAAAGTCGTTACAGATTATTACGATCGCGCTCAACTCACCCCATATATGGAGGCGCTTGGCTTCAACTTAGTCGGCTACGGATGCGTGACCTGTATTGGTAACTCTGGACCTCTACCTATTGAGATCAGCAAAGCGGTCAACGAGAACGACTTGGCTGTAACGGCTGTTCTTTCAGGTAACCGCAACTTCGAAGGAAGAATTAGTCCAGATGTAAAGATGAATTATCTGGCATCGCCTCCACTCGTAGTTGCGTATGCCCTTGCTGGCACCATGGATCATGATTTTGAAAAGGATTCACTTGGCAACGATAAGGATGGCAACCCAGTTCTTTTGAAAGATATCTGGCCATCAGCTGCTGAAATTCAAGCAGTGATTGACTCCTCAATTTCATCTGAGATGTTTACTAAGGATTATGCAACAGTCTTTGAAGGCGATCACCGCTGGAAGTCACTTGATACTCCTACAGGAAAAACTTTTGAATGGGATCCACAGTCAACATATGTCCGTAAGCCGCCATATTTTGAAGGGATGCCGGCACAGCCAGAAGCTGTGAAAGATATTTCTGGAGCACGTGTATTGGCGATTCTTGGTGATTCCGTCACAACAGATCACATCTCACCTGCTGGAAATATTAAAGCAGATTCACCAGCCGGAAAGTATCTGGAAGCGCACGGAGTAGATCGTAAGGACTTTAACTCTTATGGCTCACGTCGCGGAAATCACGAGGTAATGATTCGCGGCACATTCGCCAATATTCGCCTCAAGAATCTATTGCTTGATGGCGTCGAAGGTGGCTTCACACGTAACTTCTTGAGTAATGGTGATCAGAGCACAATTTATGATGCCTCTGTTGCTTATCAAGCAGCTGGCGTTCCTCTCGTTATTCTTGCTGGCAAAGAGTATGGATCGGGTTCATCACGTGACTGGGCTGCTAAAGGAACTGCTCTTCTTGGCGTGCGTGCTGTGATTGCAGAAAGTTTTGAACGTATCCATCGTTCTAACTTGATTGGAATGGGCGTTCTGCCATTGCAATTTACTAACGGAGAAACTGCGCAGACACTTGGCCTCAATGGTGATGAAGTGTTTTCAATTGCTGGGGTAACAGCTCTTAATAGTGGCGCTATCCCTAAAGAGGTCACCGTGACTGCGGGGGATAAGGTTTTCAAAGCCAAGGTACGTATCGATACGCCAGGTGAAGCGGATTACTATCGCTATGGCGGAATCATGCAGTACGTACTGCGCCAACTGCGTGGCTAATCTAGACTAAACCCTATGCTCGAATCTCTCAATGGACCAGACGATCTGCACGGGCTTACCCCGGAACAGCTCAGTGAGCTCTCTGAAGAGATTCGCCAATTTCTTATCACCAAGGTTTCAAAGACAGGTGGCCATCTAGGACCCAACTTGGGCGTAGTTGAGTTAACGATTGCGCTCCATCGCACCTTCGATTCTCCAAAAGATGTCATCCTCTTTGATACAGGACATCAGTCATACGTCCATAAAATTCTTACTGGCCGCGCAAATCAATTTGATCAACTCCGCCAGCGAGGTGGAATTGCCGGATATCCCAACCGCCGCGAAAGCGAACACGATGTCATTGAAAACTCTCACGCCTCAACTGCGCTCTCTTGGGGAGATGGAATCTCGCGTGGCTTCACTCTGACCGGACAGACGGATCGCCATGTTGTCGTCGTTGTAGGCGATGGCGCTCTTACCGGTGGAATGTCATGGGAGGCGCTCAATAACATTGCAGCAGCCGAGGATCGTAATTTGATGATCGTCGTTAACGATAACGAACGTTCCTATTCACCAACTATAGGCGGGCTAGCAACTTATCTTTCAACGCTGCGCGTTACCCAAGGCTATGAACGATTCTTAGATTGGGGCAAGGAAGTTCTCTCAAAGACCCCTGTTGTTGGCGCGCCGATCTACGAAACTCTCCACGGCATGAAGAAGGGCATCAAGGACATTGTTGCTCCGCAAGGAATGTTTGAAGATCTTGGGTTGAAATATGTTGGTCCAATCGATGGGCATGACATTGCTGCGATGGAGCGAGCTTTTACTCAAGCAAAAGAATTTGGCGAGCCAGTTCTCGTTCATGTCATCACTGAAAAGGGGCGTGGCCACAAGCCGGCTGTCGCAGATGAAGCTGAGAAGTTCCATGCAGTGGGTGTCGTCGATCCTGAGACAGGAACGCCACTGTCCAAATCGGTCACCAGTTGGACCAGCGTCTTTGCTGATGAGCTGATTGCTTTAGGACGCACTCGTAAAGATATCGTTGCCATTACCGCTGCTATGTTGGGGCCAACTGGTCTGGATAAGTTTGAGAAAGAGTTCCCGGATCGCACAATCGATGTCGGTATCGCCGAACAACATGCAGTAACTAGCGCTGCCGGACTCGCCTTCGCTGGCATGCATCCTGTAGTTGCTGTCTACTCCACATTCCTTAATCGCGCTTTCGATCAATTACTTCTCGATGTAGCGCTTCACAAGGCTGGAGTTACCTTTGTCTTAGACCGCGCTGGAATTACTGGTGATGACGGGCCGTCACACCACGGCATTTGGGATTTAGCGCTTACCGGAATTGTTCCAACTCTTCACGTTGCAGCTCCTCGTGATGCGGCACGTTTGCGCGAAACGCTCCGCGAATCTGTAGAGATTAGCGATGCGCCTTCTCTTATCCGTTTCCCAAAGGGCGCAGTGCAAAGTGATATTCCAGCCTTTGAAAGACGTGATGGAATCGATGTTCTCTACCGCGGTGAGAGTGCAGATGTTCTCTTAGTCAGTGTCGGCTCAATGGCAGCTATCGCTGTGGAAGCAGCTTCACAGGCTTACCGTGAGGGCGTTGGCGTCACAGTTATCGATCCACGTTGGGTCAAGCCACTACCGCAGACCTTGGTTTCAATGGCGCAACGTTACAAGAGCGTTGTTGTTCTAGAGGATGGAATTCGACATGCTGGAATCGCAAGTTCTATCTCGGAGCTATTCCGGGAAGCAGGGCTTAACGTTGCTCTTCATAGCATCGGTGTTCCACTTGAATTTATCGAGCACTCAAAGCGCGCTGAAATTTTAGAAGACCTTGGGATTACAGCTCAGAAGATTTCACGCGACATTGTCGAGTGGAGTTCTACTGTGGAAGAGATGCAATTCCCGGCGCATGAAAACGCTGACCGCAAACAGACTCGCTAATTCCTTCACGATCTAAGTACGGCAAAATTCCACCGAGATGCATCGGCCAACCTGCGCCCATCAACATGCAGAGATCAATCTCTGCAGGAGTTGAGACAACGCCTTCATCGAGCATCATTCGCGCTTCTTCAGCAAGAGCCTTCAGTGCGCGTGCGCGAACCTGCTCGGCAGTTGAGGGAGTGGTTCCCTTATGAACAAGTGCAAGAGCCGCTGGATTAGGACCAAAGCTGCCATCTTCATTCTTGATATAGAAGGTCTTTACGCCTTCCTTGACCATCGCTTGCATCGTAGGGGAGATGCGATAACGCGGACCAAGATTTTCATGCAGGGTTTCAGCAACATGAAGTGCAACGCCTGGTCCAACGAGACCAAGAAGTTCAAATGGTGACATCGGGAATCCGATAGAGCGCATTGCGTTATCAGCAGTGGCTGGATCTGTTCCTTCATCGACAGCATCAGTAATTTCGCCCATAAAGCGGGTGAGAAGTCGATTTACAACAAAACCAGGTGCATCTTTACAGATAATCATGGTCTTCTTGAGTTCTTTACCAATGCTGACAGCTGTTGCAGTCGTTGCATCATCTGTCTTTGAGGTGCGAGCGATTTCAAGAAGTGGCATGACAGCAACAGGGTTGAAGAAGTGGAATCCAACAACTCGCTCAGGATGTTCTAGCCCTTCGCTCATACGTTCTACTGAGAGCGATGAGGTATTTGTGGCCAAAATACATTCTGGCCCCACGATCTTTTCAAGCTTCTTAAAGAGATCTTGCTTGAGCGATAGCTCTTCAAAGATGGCCTCAATGATGAAGTCACATCCAGCGAATGCGCTCTGATCTGCGCTTCCGCTAACGAGAAGAGATAGTCGAGCTGCTGATTCTGCGCTCATACGTTTCTTCTCAACTAATTTTGCTAGTTCGTTGCGAACCCAGGCAACGCCCTTATCTGCGCGCTCTTGGTCGATATCAGTCATGACGACTGGACATTTGAGATTACGCACAAGAAGAAGTGCGAGTTGTGAGGCCATAAGACCTGCTCCAACAACGCCGACTCGTGAAACCTTTCGAGCAAGGGCGGGTTTTGGCGCACCCTCTACTTTTTTGCGCTTCTTCTGAATCAGATTAAATGCATAGAGAGAGGCACGAAGAGGATCCGACATTGTGAGATCTGCCAGAGTGGCATCTTCAGCATCAAAACCTTCGCCCTTTGTATTCTTCTGGGCAGCCTTAATCAACTCAAGAGCCTTCATAGGTGCGGCAATCTCTGCGCCTCCATACTTTTTGAGAGCAGCAGCGTGTCCTGCAGCGAGTGCGCTATCCCAGGCTGGATCGTTTGAGTAATCCTTACGTTCAATCTTTGTAGTTCCATTGAGTACAGATGCAACGAAGGCGACAGATTTTTCAAGAAAATCAGCTGGTTCATAGACCGCATCCACTACGCCAAGAGCGAGTGCATCCTTAGCTTTCATCATGGTGTTGTTGTTGAGCGCGTTATGGATAATGACCTGCACAGCTCGCTCTGGTCCAATCAACTTGGGCAAGATCGTAGCGCCGCCCCATCCTGGAACGAGTCCCAAGAAAACTTCTGGCAGGGCCGTAAAGGCTGTCGTTGCAAGGGTGCGATAGTTGCAATGAAGTCCAACTTCTAAGCCGCCACCGAGGGCAAGTCCATTGATGAAAGCGAAGGTTGGAATTCCGATTTCATCAAGACGTCTAAAGACATCGTGGCCAAGTTTTCCAATGGCGAGAGCTTGTTCACGCTTTGCCAAATAGGAGAGCGCCGATAGATCCGCACCTGCTGCAAAGATAAATGGCTTGCCTGTAATTGCAATCGCTGCTGGCTTACGGGACGCAGCATCTGTTATTGCCTCATTGAGGGCAGCAACAGATTGCGGCCCAAAGGTATTAGGCCGCGTGTGATCGAGTCCGTTATCCAAAGTAATGAGAGCAAGTGAGCCCTTGCCTCCGAAAGGAGCGAGGTCGACATCTCGCACAAGTGCATGGGTGATAACTTCTTCCGGAGCGCCCTCTGGCATCGCAATTGCAGTCGTCATTACTTCTTTCCTCCTGTGTAGTGAGGGTTCTCCCAAATAACTGTTCCACCCATGCCGAGACCGATACACATAGTGGTGATGCCATAACGTACGTCAGGCTTCTCTTCAAAGGTACGAGCCAAGTTGAGCATCAGACGCACTCCAGAGGAAGCAAGGGGATGGCCCACAGCGATAGCTCCACCATAAGGATTTACTCGCGGATCATCATCAGCGATTCCAAAGTGATCGAGGAACGCTAAAACTTGCACTGCAAATGCTTCGTTAACTTCAAATGCGCCGATATCTTCAATAGATAGCCCAGCCTTTGCAAGCGCCTTAATTGTTGAAGGAACTGGACCGTAGCCCATGACTTCAGGTTCTACGCCGGCGAAGGCGAAGGTCACAAGACGCGCTTTGATTGTTAAGCCAAGTTCTTTCGCCTTATCTTCACTTGCCAGCAACGCCGCAGTTGCGCCGTCATTGAGTCCTGATGAATTTCCAGC
>JACCDI011579610.1_pt1 | contig 10140 bp, 6 predicted proteins | sample 7442791 | NCBI WGS metagenome assembly JACCDI01 (sample SAMN15323434, study PRJNA562643) | freshwater metagenome | isolation source: river surface water | place: USA:Blue River Watershed | collected 2017-08-15
ATCACACAAGTCCTCCTTAACAATGAATTTACAACACATGTCACTAAAGTAAGAGAAAATAAAACAAAAATGCTTAAAATATTTTTTCAGCTACAAATCTCAAATGTCAAAGACTGAAAAATGTATGCAGCAAAAAATTAAGACACCTAGTTTTAGCTTATCAAATTATGAAACAATGCCTTACATGTAATGCTCATTTCATGATATGAATTAATTGTATAATTAAATTAGCTTCAACACCGTGGTATGGCATATCAATATCAATGTATAAATCAATTTGTTGTTGTTGGCCTCTCCACCAGCTGCATATATTCACCCAGTCCATTTTAAGTCTAAAATGTATCTCATTAGGTAATAGTACCCTTGCAAATGCTGTGGGTGCCAAGAAGTCCTGAACGAATTGCCATAAAGTAATTGCTAAAAAATGTTGCCAAACATGTTAGCAACACTGTGGTTTACTTGATCTCCAAATTAATATGTTTCTGATGGATATCAGAGCTCAAAAAAAAGATAACAGGGATGGAAAATTTGGAGGTTCATTGATGCTGGTGTCAATTGAGTTGATGGATTCCAATCCTTGTAGATATTTTTGGACTTAAACATCTTCCAGATCAGTGTGTAGGGGTAGCACCAAATAACACCCATTAAAACCAATGAACCCCTTTCATGACTTCATCCTTTCATCAATGCAACTGATCAGCAGTCATTGAAATATCAATGCAGAAGTCATCAAAAGGGCAAAATGATTTGTGCCATACAAACAAAGAATTGATTCAATCATGATATACTCTGATGTACTTGCTATGGGACCCCTTCAGCTCTTACCTCAATTTTTTCCTTTGCAATGACATCTTTTGCTTCATCATATTTGGTTGGGTTACCCTTCAGATGCACCCCTCATATAGAGTGGGCCTTGCAGATTGCAAGTTAATTTTGATACGACTCTTTTTCAGTGGCTAGTGTTGCTTCATGCACCTGCATGAGATGGGCACATTGGGGATGGATACATACTGACTAATGTCTTTTATTGAGAAATGCAGCAACATCATCAGCAGCAATCTGGTGGAGGCACAGACAGAAGAATTTTGTGTTAATGAAATATTTGCCATTGTTGAGAAATGGCATTAGTTTGACAAATCAAGCTTTGTAAGATCACTCAAAAGAGTGATCAAGTGTATATTTTTTCATTTTTACACTTTTAGGGGCACTCATTAGTTTAGGCAACTCCAAAACATCATTTGCTCCCATATCAGCTGGTACAAAATTAATTGCTGGCATCTGATTTTCCTAACCTTTGTGGGCAAGACAATTTGTCAAAGCATTACAAGAAATTTCATGGTATTTGCTTACATGAAATGGAATAAGTATTATTTGTAATATTGACATGTTGCATGATTCTATCACTTTTGCAGAAAGGTAAAGGTGCGAAATTGCTAGCTATTTTTATCAATTACCTACCAAATTTTTATTGTTCAAGGAATAACTCATCCTGGTTGCCCACTTCCAATAATATTCTTGTACATGTGAGTAGCATCATCTGTAGGAATCATCATCATACATAACTTGTACCATAAGGCTGCTTAGGCTTCATGGCCGCAAATTTTGTGTCAAAAATACACAAATAAATAGTGGTCAGTCTCTTTGAATACCACTAAGAAGTGAGTATTTGATTGTATGAGAAATCCACTACAAGATTTATGAAGCAATAGGTGGGATATTTTCTTCAATCTCACAGTAAAATTCCTTCTATTAATTTGGTGAACTGGTTAGTGTCAATCTCTGGATACAAATGATCTATAAAAAATATAAAGATATGATATATTACCAGATACAAAATGACATGTATGGCAGCTCTTAAGTGTCTCTGATGTGGCAACACCACATCAAATGAAAATATAGATACTTCACTTGATACATCAGCCCTTCTAGCTCAATCATCCACAAAAATATTCCCACAAGGAATTGGTTGCATGATGCATGCTTTGGCTTTGGCTAAGGTGGTACATCCCATTCAGGTCTTGAATCCATGGAAAATATGAGCAACACTCTTTGAATCAACTGATAGAGTTTGGACAAATTCTCTTCCTCTCCTTGCTTAACATTTCACATGGCTTCCTGAATTTACTTGAACAAGCTTAGGCCCCACATCATTAACTATTCTCAAGCTACACAAGCTTTAGCTTTGCTCCCAGATAGATATCTGGATCACCTAATGAATCAGGTTTAAGCAGGAAGTACTTGTATAATTTCCATAGTGCTAAGTCTAGATTGCTTTGAATCCCATGAAAAGTAAAAGTATCTTTTGGATAGATTTTCATCCAAAATTTTGTTAAGCATTGGAGATATACCAAAAATGTCTCACACAGTCGCTAAATGGCATCCAAATATATCTCCTGTAGACTTAATTACTAGTGCCATTCAATCAAGATGTTTAATATTCTCAGGACTACATAATACATAAAGTTCATTTTTTCCTTGTTAGGGGCTTTAATATGCACTTATTACATTGGATATGAATATTCTTAGTGCATTTGGACATGCATTTATTAATATATCTACACACTTGCTCTGGACACAACACTAGCACACATCACCATATAAAACATCTGTTAGATAATCACCTGCAACTGATCTTGCCTTGTGGTGGGAATCTTTCATTTTCCCAACACACATCATATAACATTCAACAAGTTGATAATCAATCAGAAGTTAACAACCACACTAAATGACATTGAATGCCACTAGGACATTTTCATCTTTTTGGCAATGACATCTTCCCACATTGTCATTCTTCTTGTCTGACACAAGGGTGTCATTGATTGTCTTAGGTTTTTCAAACCCAAAATTGTGTGACTTAATACTTTTTCTTTTATCTAGGGCAGTGATAAAATTGTGTTTTCCAATATATGCATTACCCTCAACTTAAACTAGGTTTGTGGTCTACAACCATAGCTACTGCATATTCAGCTACTTTTGGTAGGTGGTTTTACTTTGTCTCAATATCCAGGACTTGGAATCTTTGTTTCATTGGAAACATATTAACCACCCTAAGGCAGTTACAATTACTCTCTATCATTATGGACAACATTTGGCTTGTCCAGGACTGCTGTTGGGTCCTTCTGTAATCTATAAGACACTTGAGTAGTGAGTATTCATTCCTATCAATGCTGTCCTGATCATATATTGCTTGCACTATGGTGTCAAAAGTCAATGGAGTGACATTGCCATCTGGAAACTCATCATTGCACTGATAGATATGAAAACTTGGTTTTTCTCAATCACACCAAACTGGGTTGCAACTGCAGTCTTGTTTGGATGCTACACCAATTTTGCCACAAACTGACTTTCATGTGCAAGCATTAGAGATGAACTGATATATTGTGGAAACGTGATAATCACCTGCTTTTGATGTAGTCTCTTCATCAAGATCAGGGAGTGTCAATATGTTCTGGTCCTTGTCAGCTCATGACAATTCTTTTGGGGTATCAGATATACCAATCTCACCAAGTTCATTGCATTTGAGCTCTGTCATATTGGATCCTCAGTCAACTCTCTAAAGTGCTGCATATCAAAGTGTACCAAGGCATCAGGCATTTCCTCAATAGTGAGTGACATATACACACTACAATGGACAACTGCACCATGAATCTGGAGTATCTTTGCAGTCATTGAAGGTCTGGTATACTTCCCTCATTTCTTCAGTTTGTTAAGGTATACAGCAGTACTTGGATGATACATGATTCAATTGAAACACACAAGATCACAAAACTGACTGATATAAGGTGTCTTTCTGGACTAATTATATATCTTAGAAGCTTTTTTGTCTAGGCCTTATACACTGGCGCTGTGTAAGTGCATCCAGCTCAAGGCAGTCATCCCAGAGCCTCCTTAATGTGATTGAAGTGAGAGTTGTATGTCCATTTTACCACAGATAGTATGGCTTGGTCTTTTACAGGTGACACCAGGCCCCAACAAGCTTGACTAGTTTTTGTTCCTTCAAGCCATCCAACACCATAGATGGTGGCAAACCTCCAAGTTGAAACATCAGGGACAGAGTCTAATTGGCTTCCCCTTTAGATTTATTGGATTGGTAATTACCCACCCAAACACTTGCACGCTTATTGTTTCTATGTGAATACATGTTGCATAACATAATATAGGTGAAATTATGGTGTAAATTTCAGCATTTCAACATGCAATTATCAGTGTTAAACCTCTACAATAGTGTATGCTTTGATGATATGTAGTTTGCATTGGGTAGTGCAATGCACAGATACCCTGCATGGTCTGACTGTATGCCTCAATACTTTGTAAGCTCATTGTGACTGACAGCTGCTCCAAGTGATATAGATTGCAAACTTCAGGTTATCAGTGGAATAGCAAAAAAGGGCATGCTAGCAATAGCACTGACACACATAGTGACTTGCACTCTTGTTCTTGTGAAATTGTTTACAAAATGCCCCTATAATCAAGTATAATGGCTTCAAAAATAGGAATACTATGACAATCCAGGGTTCCAGTCATGTGATGAAAGTCTGGAATGTTCTCACTCTTGTATTCAGGCATGGTAGCTTACACAGGAAAGTAACCACTAGATCTCTGGCGCTTGAGGAGGGCAGAGTGACTTGATGTCATCTTTAGCAAGGATAACAATTCAACCCTTTGCCATGGAGTTGTTCAATAAAAACTTGGAAAAGTTGTCATGTAGCATGTTTGTTGAATCAGCACTGCATTAGACACAGTAATATGTTTGGCATAGAGGGGATCAATATATTTCTTGATTATTTAGCAAAACTGACACTTCCCCTCCCTCAGGGTAATCACAAACTACAGCAACATCAACAGCAGCAAAGCAGTGCTATTCATGTGTCTAGATATGAGTCATAACCATAGATATAGCCATAGACATCTATGTAGTGCTCATGGTCACAAATGACCAATTCATTAGAATGTACTACGCTAGTATCAGCATGTGTGTCTAGTTCAACACAAATATTATCTTTAACAGAAATATTTAACGACTTCATAGAGACAATAGGACATATATTAACCTGTTGATGATATATTCTTCAAACAAGGTATTGTGCCATTCCTTCTAATTTTGAAAACTTTGGCATTAGCATCCATCTCCCCATGCATCTGTGGTGGAATCAATGCCCCAATCCTTGGTGCTCAATTTAAGCACCACCAGATTTGCATTCTCAGATTGAACCTCTAGAGATGCAGCTGTGGTATAAAACTCCTTCATGTTCCAATTGTGGTTGCCATGCTAGTTTTTTAAGTGTCTTGTTTTGTTGGTATCTGAACTGGGTGTACCACACTTTCTCATTTTGGCCTGCTGGGGCTTGAAAAGCTGAGACCATTAATATTTGGGTGAAGAAAAGATTGATGGCATTCTGAGTTCCTGTCACTGGGAAATGTGCATCTTGAGGATCTTCCCGTCACACTTCCCAACAGTGACAATATTAAAGCGCTGGTTTACTTGCTGTTGTGACCTAGTCAAGTACTCAATGTTGGCATTAAAATTTGCCTGGGTACTTCTTGCAATGGTTAACCTAGAGAGTCAGCTTGGGGCTAACAACACTTCTAGAATGGCACTTTGGAAATGCCAGACTCTTGTGCTTGGCCATACACAATGTAATCAAATTTCTCTTCAAGGACAAGCATAGCCTGGTAAAGCAACTTGTGGCACTCTATGTATGGTGTTTGGTTGGAAATGTCATAGGTATGTCAGGGGCATGTCATGCTGACTAGATGTCATAAAATTTGAAAACCACAGGTCCTGTCTTTGACATCTGTCATCAAAAATTCCTTAAATGCATAGTATACCAAAAGATGATTCCAAAAAATTTGGTGCTAAACACTTTTTAGTGCATTTTTGAGGTCTTTACAATGGGAAGAGCACAGCTCATTTACAAAAATGAATATAAGCATGGTTTTAGCCCTAATTTTAAAACTTTTTGAGATGTTTTCAGACATGTCTCAATACCTTGGGTGTCTTATCTTTGCAGTTAAAGTTTAAGATTCCATGGAATTCAACTTTTTCAAATAAAGTCTACTGCAAAGGTCAAAGGTGAAGCCATTGCATGACCTGTTGTTCTTAATGCACTGAATCTTCCATTCCAATGTGGCCGTGAGCATGTCTAATAAACCTCTAATACTACTCCAAATATGATATGTCAAAATTAAGGTAGTGATATGATAACATAGATGTGATATAAACACAGTTTGGATTTTATGAGCTTTTTTGACTATCTGAGACATGAATCGCGCTTTCTCAGGTGATAAGGGGGAGAGGGAACCAAAATTAGATCAAGGAACATGTAGTATGTATTCAAGATCTTCAATCAAATCTTTTGGATCTTCAGATCCTGAATTTCTACACAAAACTTGGTATTATACATGTAGGAATCAATGCTGTGATGTACAGAATGGATATAGAACGATCCTGGAAAGTTCCTTTACCATCTGGTTCGATTCTGGAAGCATAGGCAACCTCAAGATCATTCCAATCTTGGCTGGATTGATGATTGCACTTACTTCCCTTTTTCATGCAAATTCAAAAAAACAAATAATATCCAATGTGACCATCAACAGCATGTCATTGGTTTCTTTGCTGAGGAAAGGTTTGAATGAAGGTTAATTTTTTTCCACAAACACTTTGTTCTTGGCACCTTCAACTTTGTGCTTCAGTTCTTGGAAGCATCATGAATTATCCTTGGCAGCCTCATTGTTGTAGACAGTCATAGGGAGCTTGTCAGGAATGGCCAGCTTATTGACTAGATGTAAGGAACAGATAATTGATTGAAGCTTGACCATAATGTTTTCTTTGGCGTCCCTTGACAGGCCACTTGAGGGCTTATCCTTCAGGACTGCATGCTCTCTTATGAGGTACAAGCTAGTCACCCCATCATCACCTTTGCCTCTGCAATTTGACAAATGTGCTCTACACTGGTAGTACAGTTGTTCACATCCCATCTGGGATTGTTTATGTAGGTGATCTTGTTATTGTTTTTCTTCTTTGATCTCCTGCAGAAGTTGGAGATCCTCAACCATGGACAAAACAATGTCTTCCAGGGAGGGATTAGAGCTGGTTCATTGTTAATATTTCAGACCAAAGACCAACAAACACTAAAATCCTAATCCAAGAGTTTGTTTTGAACTTTTTTGAACACATCCCACAAATTGGGACATGTTCTGAAATGCTGAGGATAAAATAAGATGGCCAAACATTTTGAATACTTTTTTTATCAGTCACATGCCTGCAGCATGGCCTTGCATCCAGTTGTGTGTCCTCAGTTCCACCTGCAACCTTAAAAAAGTACTGTCAATTCTCAGAAACTATTATTTTCACAATTACTCAGTCCGAAATTTGCTTGTCAAATTCAATTTTATTAATTCCAAAATTAAAAAATATCATTTTTATTCATTGAAAATTCAACAACAAATAAGCATCACAAGATTCATTATCTCCCATCTTGGTCAAGAAGACATCATTTATTTGACAATTTTCTGCCATTGCTGCAGTAACTGCAACTTCCCACTGCCCCCTCCAATTCTACAGCCATAGCTTCCCACCAATTCCACTTTCAATACCACGCAATCATTGCAACCATTGCAACCATCACAATCATTACAATCAGCACAACCATCACAACCATCACAGCTGCCCTCAAATTCTGCTGTCACAGCCATTGTCATCACCATAGCAACAATTGCTGTTGCATCCCAATCCTGCTGTCATTTCCACCAAAACAATTGAATATCACTGAAACCACAGCCACCAGCATTGTGCCATTGTCACCATGAATTCCACCATCTGTATTACATTCCACAATCACCACAACCACTACAATCACTCTTAAAACCACTACCAATGCCCCACTTTAACCCATCCAATTCAACTAATGTCTCCACCCTTTGACTCCACTTCCACTTGTGCCACCCCCACAATCTCTGCATTGCTGCAAGCACCATAACCACCCCCTCATATAATCACTGGGTCTTATTTCTGAGGAAGGAACAGTGACAGGGCTGGAGGTTCTTTGCTAATATAGTTTTCAGTGACAGCATGCTACAAAACAAAGGAGTAAAGATTTAATCAGCCCAAAAATTGTTCTATAATTTAAAATTCAAACAAAGTAGTCTATAAAATAAGAATCACAATTATGAGAAAAAGTTTAGTTGGCAATGGCTTGTCCTGTCCCCTGGCAAAATTTAGGGGACATTTTTGACAAAGGACATGTCCGGGACATGTCCTAAAAATGTCCCAGGACATTTTCGCAAAAACGTCCATGGTCCCAAAGTTATTTGAGAACATATGTCCTGTCCTTTCATTCTTAGAGGACATAATTTAAAACTTAAATAACTCTTAGAAAAAATATTAAATTATATAAAAATTATATTTAGATTCTACTCAGCGAGATCTATCCAAAAATGCAATAAAAACAGCATAGTATCATAAAAGAAAGGATTTTAGTAATGGCTGTATTAAACATATGCAATTTATATAAAAATAAAAATATTTAGAAACATAATATCTGATATATTACGGTTTATAATATGTTTAATTTGAATGAAAATTTCTTTTTATAGAAGTATTTTATGGAAGAAAATACAACAGACAGCACAACAAAAATCTCTATCCTTCTTCCTTTGGGAACCACTGTAAATTACTCACCTCTAAAAAAATTCTCCTCTTCATTGCCCTTGTTACCACCCTTGCCAACGTCACAACAACAACTATGCCATCAATTCCTGATCTTGTCTCCCTGGTAGGGCTCTCGACGCTGATGCGACAAGTGCCTTTGCCACTATCATGACAAGTGCGCATTCACCAAGTTGCCATGGGGAGGGGGAGCGCCATCAATACCATTGCAACAGGGAGGGGGAGCACCATCAATGCTGTTGCAATGGGGAGGGGAAGTGCAGTCAATGCCATCACAACTGGGAGCAGCTTTGACACTGTCTGCACAGGGAGTGTCATCACCAAAGGGAGCGCCCGTGCTGCCTTTGCCACAGGGAGTGTAGGCGCTGTTGCCACTGCAAGCACCAACGTCACCACCCCCATGGAAAAGAATTACCAAGGACAGAACAGAAAGCGCCCTACAATGTTACCACAATTTGCAGCCCTGAACAAGAATTACAAAAATAAAGGAAACTTGTTGTTAAAGCTAAAATAAATTTGTATTTAGATTTAAAAAAATGATGTACCATTTGCTATAATTTTATATTATGATTAATTTAGTCAAAAAATGAAAAAATAAAAAAATGAATTTTATATTGGATCCAACGGGGCAGGCACAAGGGGGGAGAGAGATCAGATATGCTTTACAACACATTTGTGTTTGTGACGCAAATCTTTTGTAGACTCCTCATTTTTTCAATTTTGAATTAATATTGATTTTGTAAGGTAGTGAGGAAGAGAAAATTTGGGGTAGTGACAACTATGATAATGACTGGTATTTAGTATAATGTTACACAGTACAATGACTTTTTTATACAATGTTATACTGTTTTTATTGCTTTTTTAGATAGATTTCACTGGGTGGAATCTAAATATAATTTTATTTATTTTGATAATTTTTTCTAACAGTTATTTAAGTTTTAAATTGTGTCCTCTTGGAATGAATGGACAGGACATATGTCCTCAAATGACTTTGAGGCTGCGGACATTTTTTAGAAAATATCCTGAGACATAAAAAGGACATGTACCATACATGTCATATGTCCTCGAATGTGTCCTCAAATTTTCAGGAGGATGGGCTGGGCCATTTTCAACTAAGGCTTCCAATATGGAAAGGTTTGGCAAACATTAACATGTTTGTTAATACCAGGTCTCAAAAGAATTGTCACAGTGCTATTAGAATGGACCCAAAGAATGTCAAAGGGTTCTGTAGTTTTATGTTTAAGTTTGCCTTGAAGTGTTTTGTCAAACTTGAGAACCTTTTTATCAATCTGGTAGTCAAAATTTATATACTTTTTGTTGGCACAAAGCTATGCATCATTGACCAACTGCTTGCTTTGTGCAAGAATGGCATTACAATATGCAAATAGAGGAATGTTGAGAAACAGGTCTTGAGAGAACACAAGTTCTCCAGGCTTGGCTTGCAACATAGTTGAAACCATTGATTGCAAGGC
>JACCDI011358500.1_pt1 | contig 10138 bp, 9 predicted proteins | sample 7442791 | NCBI WGS metagenome assembly JACCDI01 (sample SAMN15323434, study PRJNA562643) | freshwater metagenome | isolation source: river surface water | place: USA:Blue River Watershed | collected 2017-08-15
CCGAAACGCTTCTTGCCCTTGACCAGCGGCAGCTTGTCCGTCTTGAGCTTGGCCAGTTTGGCCAGGGCCTTGTCCGACAGGTGTTCGGGGGTGAGGTCGGCGATCACGCCGCTGAGGTCACGCAGCCGGCCGTCGGCATCGATGAGACCGGGCTTTTCCTTGCCGGGCTGGCCATAACGAACGAGTTTCATGAGCTTCCTTTCAATCGAGCATCAGTAAGTGGCACGGCCACCGGAGAGGTCAAAGACAGCGCCCGTGGAGAACGAACAATCTTCGGTGCACAGCCAGCTGACCATCGCCGCGATCTCTTCGGGCAGGCCAAAGCGGCCCATCGGGATCTTGGAGAGCATGAACTGGATGTGCTCGGGTGTCATTTGATCAAAGATCGCGGTCTTCACGGCCGCCGGTGTCACGCAGTTGACCCGGATGCCGGTGCTGGCCAGTTCCTTGCCCAGCGACTTGGTCAGGCCGATCACCGCCGCCTTGCTGGTGCTGTAGGCGCTGGCGTTGGGGTTGCCGTCCTTGCCGGCCACGCTGGCGATGTTGACGATGCGGCCGTAATTGGCCTTTTGCATGAGGGGCACGATCTCGCGGCAGCAATGGAAGATGCCGTTGATGTTGACCTGCATCACCTGGCTCCAGGCGTCCACCGGGTAATGGGTCAGCGCGGTGTTGGGCCCGGTGATGCCGGCACTGTTGACCAGGGCGTCCACCTTCGGCGCGGTCTGGGCCACCGCCTGCACCACGCTGTCGTGCCGCGCCACATCCACCTGCACCGTCTTGACGCCTGCGCCCAGGGCCTGGGCCGCGCCCGCCAGCGCCGCTTCGTCGCGGTCCCACAGGGTGACGCTGGCGCCCGAGGCCAGCATGCGCTGCGCAATCGCGAAACCCAGGCCGGCCGCGCCGCCGGTGATGACCGCGTGGCGGCCCTTCATGTCGAGTTGGTTCATCTCTTTTGTCCTCAAATCGTCATGCCGCCGTCGACCATGTAGGCGTTGCCGGTGGCAAATTGGGATTCGTCCGAAGCCAGGAAGACCACGATGGGGGCGATCTCGTGTGCCTGCGCCAGCCGCCCCATGGGCTGGCGGGCGATGAAGTTCTGGCGCGCCAGCACCGGGTCGGGCTGGGCATTGATGCGGTCGTGCAGCGAGGGCGTGTCCACCGTGCCCGGGCAGATCGCATTGCAGCGGATGCCGCGCGCCACATAGTCGGCCGCCACGCTCTTGGTCAGGCCGATCACCGCCGCCTTGCTGGCGCCATAAATGAAGCGGTTGGGCAGGCCGCGCACGCTCGAACACACGCTGGCCATGTTGACGATGCTGCCGCCCCCCTGGGCCAGCATGCCCGGCAGCACGGCCTGGATCATCCAGAACTGCGCACGCGCGTTCAGGTTGAAGGCAAAGTCCCAATCGGCATCGGTGGCCTGCTCGATGGTGCCGTTGTGCACAAAGCCCGCGCAGTTGAACAGCACGTCGATGCGCCCGGCCTGCGCCACAAAAGCGTGGATGGCGGCCTTGTCAAGCACATCGAGGCGGGCGGTGCGGATGTTTTTCTCGCCCTCCAAGCCCTTGAGCAGGTCGGCATTGACGTCGGTGGCCCAGACCTGCGCGCCTTCGGCCGCCATGGCCAGCGCGGTGGCCCGGCCAATGCCCTGCCCTGCGGCGGTGATGACCGCGTGTTTGCCTTGGAGTCTCATCGGGTCTGGCCTTTCGTCGGAGTCGGGGAGGTCGTGTTCAGGGTTTGGCCTGATGTGCCGCACAGCACTTGCTGGCATTCTGAATTGGCCTGACCACTTGTCCAATCCTCGCAAACCCTGAGCCCCCGACGTGCCCCTTCAAAGCATCGAAACCCGGCGCCTGTACCAGCAGATTGCGCAGCAGCTGCGGCAGTTGATCCTGGCCGGCGAGTTCGCGCCGGGCAGCCGACTTCCGGCCGAGCGCGAGCTGGCCAGCCAGCTCGGCGTGAGCCGCCCTTCGGTGCGGGAAGCGCTGATCGCGCTCGAGGTCGAGGGCTGGGTCGAGGTGCGCACCGGCTCGGGGGTGTATGTGCTCGAACGCAGCGCCCACACCGGCGAGCGGGTGCCCGTCAATGCCTGGGGCCCGCTGGAGGTGATCCGCGCGCGGCGCGTGATCGAAGGCGAAATCGCCGTGCTGGCCGCACAACACGCCGAACCCGCGCACATCGCCGCCCTGCAGGAGGCCCTGCGCTCGATGCAAAGCGATGCGCAGGCGGGCCGCGCCCCGCTCGAAGGCGACCGGGCCTTTCACCTGACCCTGGCCGCGGCCTGCGGCAACGCCGTGCTGGCCGACACCGTGGTGCAGCTCTGGGACGCCCGCAAGGGCCCGCTGTTCGAGCGGCTGGGCGACTATTTCGAAACCCCCGCGTCCTGGCTGAGCGCCATCGAGGAGCACCGCGCCGTGCTCGCGGCGATCCGCGAGGCAGACGCCGAGACCGCCCGCGCCGCCATGCAACACCACATGGACCAGTCGCACGAACGCTTCAACGCCAGCTGGCCCAAACACTGAGGAGAACCATGAACACCTTCATCCGACTGCACCCCGCCGATGACGTGGTCATCGCACGCGCCCAGCTCATGAGCGGCACGGCCCTCGAGGGCGTGGCCGTGCGCGGCCTGATTCCGCCGGGCCACAAGGTCGCCACCCGCGCCATCGCGCCGGGCGAACCGGTGCGCCGTTACAACCAGATCATCGGCTTTGCCAGCCAGGCCATCGCGCCTGGCGAGCATGTGCACACGCACAACCTGAACATGGGGCCGGACAAGGGCAACTTCGAGCGCGACTACGCGATTGGCCAGGACGTCAAACCCGCCGCGCCCCGCCAGCAGGCCACCTTCATGGGCATCAAGCGCCCGGACGGCCGCGTGGCCACGCGCAACTACATCGGGGTGCTCTCGAGCGTGAACTGCTCGGCCACGGCCGCGCGCGCCATCGCCGACCACTTCTCGCGCCGCAACAATCCGCAGGCGCTGGCGAACTTTCCCAACATCGACGGCGTGGTCGCCCTCACCCATGGCACCGGCTGCGGCATGGACACCGAGGGCCTGGGCCTCAAGCTGCTCGAGCGCACCCTGGCCGGCTACGCCCAGCACGCCAATTTCTGGGGCGTGGTGGTGGTGGGTCTGGGCTGCGAGGCCAACCAGCTCAACACCTGGCTGGCCCACAGCAGCCTGCGCGAAGGCGAAAGCCTGCAGGTCTTCAACATCCAGGACACCGGCGGCACCCACAAGACGGTGCAAAAAGGCATCGCGCTGATCGAGCAGATGCTGCCCAAGGCCAACGCGGTGCGGCGCGAGCCCTGCAGCGCCGAGCACATCGTGGTCGGCCTGCAGTGCGGCGGCTCGGACGGCTATTCGGGCATCAGCGCCAACCCGGCGCTGGGCGCGGCGGTGGACCTGCTGGTGGCGCACGGCGGCACCGCCATCCTGAGCGAAACGCCCGAAATCTATGGCGCCGAACACCTGCTCACGCGCCGCGCGGTGCAGCCCGCAGTGGCGCACAAGCTGATCGAGCGCATCCGCTGGTGGGAGCAGTACACCGCCGCCAACGGCGGCGAGATGAACAACAACCCCTCGCCCGGCAACAAGGCCGGTGGCCTGACCACCATCCTGGAAAAGTCGCTGGGTGCGGTGGCCAAGGGCGGCACCAGCAACCTGCAGGCGGTGTATGAGTACGCCGAGCCCGTCAAGGCACGCGGCTTCGTTTACATGGACACCCCCGGCTACGACCCGGTGAGTGCCACCGGCCAGGTGGCGGGCGGCGCCAACCTGATCTGCTTCACCACCGGACGCGGCAGCGCCTACGGTTGCGCGCCTTCGCCCAGCCTCAAGCTGGCCACCAACACCGCGCTGTGGCAACGGCAGGAAGAGGACATGGACATCAACTGCGGCGAGATCGTCGACGGCGGCGTGAGCATCGCCGAGATGGGCCAGCGCATCTTCAACATGATGCTGGCCGCCGCCTCGGGCGAGGCCACCAAAAGCGAACGCCACGGCTACGGGCAAAACGAGTTTGTGCCCTGGCAAGTCGGCGCGGTGATGTAAGCCCCGGAGACAGATCAGAGAAAAAGATGAGTCATACGATTTCTGCACAAGACCTGCGCGCCCAAGTCGCCCGCATCATCGAAAAAGCCGGCAGCGCGCCTGCCGAGGCCGCACAGGTGGCCGACAACCTGGTCATGGCCAACCTGAGCGGCCACGACTCGCACGGTGTGGGCATGGTGCCGCGCTATGTGGACGCCGTGCTCGAAGGCGGCCTGTCGCCCAACACCGGCGTGAAGGTGCTGCTCGACAGCGGCGCCTTGCTCACGCTCGACGGTCAGCGCGGCTACGGCCAGGTCACCGGCGTGCAGGCCATGGAGCTGGGCATTGCCCGCGCCCGCCAGCACGGCAGCTGCATCGTGGCCCTGGGCAACTCGCACCACCTGGGCCGCATTGGCCACTGGGCCGAAATGGCGGTGGCGCAGGGCCTGGTGTCCATGCACTTTGTGAATGTACTCTCGCGTCCGGTGGTGGCCCCCTTTGGCGGTGGCGACGGCCGCTTTGGCACCAACCCCTGCTGCATCGGCGTGCCGCTGGCCGGGCGCGAGCCCTTTGTGCTGGACTACGCCACCAGCCGCGTGGCGCAGGGCAAGATGCGCGTGGCCCACAACAAGGGCGAGCGCGTGCCCGACGGTTACCTGATCGACGAACAAGGCCACCCCACCAACGACCCTGGCGTGGTGGTGGTGCCGCAGTCCAACGGCCTGTTTGGCGCGCTCATGACCTTTGGCGAACACAAGGGCTACGGCATGGCCGTGGCCTGCGAACTGCTGGGTGGCGCCCTCACCGGCGGCGGCACCTGGCACCGCGAGGCCGACACCAAACGCGCCGTGCTCAACGGCATGCTCACCATCCTGATCGACCCGGCCAAGCTGGGCACGCAGGCCACCTTTGAGCAAGAGGCCCAGGCATTCACAGACTGGCTGCGCCAAAGCCCCAGCCACAGCGGCGGCGTGATGATCGCGGGCGAACCCGAGCGCGCTGCACGTGCAGCGCGGGCGCAAAGCGGCATCGTGGTGGACGACGCCACCTGGGCCGAACTGCAAGACGCTGCCGCCAAGGTGGGTCTGTGACGGCAGCGCGCCTGGGCCTGGGCAGCGAAGCCGTCTGGGCACCGCGTGTGCAGTCGCGCCCCCGGTACGAGCGCCAGGGCGAACCCGGCGTGGTGCACCTGGGCCTGGGCGCCTTTCACCGCGCCCACCAGGCCATGGTGTTTGACCGCCTGCTGGCCGCAGGCGATGGCCGCTGGGGGGTGCATGCCGTGGGCATGACGCAGCCCGCACTGGTCGATGCGCTGCGCGCACAAGACGGCCTCTACGCCGTGCGTGTGGCCAACGCCCAGGGCAGCCACTGGGAAGTGCCTGGCGCGCTGTGGCGCTTCAATGTGGCCGCCACCGAGCGCGACGCGGTGGTGCAGGCCATTGGCGCACCCGCCACGCGCTGGGTCACCATCACCGTGACCGAGAAGGGCTACACCCCTGCGCTGGCGCAACTGCTGCTGGACGGCCTGCGCCTGCGCTGGCAACAGCACCTGCCCGGCCTGACCATCGCGTCCTGCGACAACCTGCAGGCCAATGGCCATAAGCTGCAGGCCCTTGTCATGGCCCAGGCCCAAGACGCTGCGCTGCGCGACTGGATCGACGCGCACTGCACCTTTCCGTGCAGCATGGTCGACCGCATCGTGCCTGCCACCAGCGACGCCGTGCGCGAGTCTGCGGTCAGCGAACTGGGCGTGCGAGACTCGATCGCACTGGCCATCGAAGCCTTTTGGGAATGGGTCATAGAAGACCGCTTTGCCGACCCTGCCGACGGTGCGCTGCTGGCGGCGCAGGGCGTGCGTGTCACACCCGAGGTGCATCTTTACGAAGACGCCAAACTGCGCATGCTCAACGGCAGCCATTCGGCCATGGCCCTGATCGGCGCGGTGACGGGGCGTCCCTTCATTGCCGACTGCATCGGCATGCCGCACATCCGGGCATTTGTGCACGGCCTGATGGGCGAGGAGGTCGCACCCAACCTGCACCGCACAGACTGGGCCGCGTACCGCGACGCCCTGATCGAGCGCTTTGCCAACCCGCACCTGCGCCACAGCGTGCACCAGATCGCCACCGACAGCTCGCTCAAGATCCCGCTGCGCTGGGTGCCCAGCATCGAAGCGCAGCTCAGCCGGGGCGCCAGCACCGAGCGCCACGCTCTGGCGGCGGCCATCTGGCTGCGTCACGGCTTGGCCATCGACGAGCAAGACCAGCCATATGCCATCCAGGACCCGCAGGCCACCTGGCTGATGGCCAATGCGGCCAAGCAGCGAGAGGCGCCCGAGGCCGCCCTCGATGCCCTGCTCTCGCGCACCGACTTTTGGGGCACACAATTGCCCCAGCACCCCGACTGGCGCCACCGTGTCGCCCACTGGCACCGGCAGGTGCTGGCCCAGGGCGTGGACCGCGCCATCGAACAACTTCTGCAAGCCGCGCCATGAAAATCACCGCCGCCCGCGTCATCGTCTGCTGCCCCGGCCGCAATTTCGTCACCCTCAAGATCGAGACCGACGAAGGCCTGACCGGCGTGGGCGACGCCACCCTCAATGGCCGCGAGCTGGCCGTGGCCAGCTACCTGCAGGACCACGTAGTGCCCTGCCTGATCGGGCGCGACCCGCAGCAGATCGAAGACATCTGGCAATACCTGTACAAGGGCGCCTACTGGCGCCGAGGCCCGGTCACCATGAGCGCCATTGCTGCCGTGGACACCGCGCTGTGGGACATCAAAGCCAAGATCGCCGGCCAGCCGCTCTACCAGCTGCTGGGCGGGCGCAGCCGCACCGGCGTGATGGCCTACGGCCACGCCACCGGACGCGACATTGCCGAAACCGTGGACGAAGTGCTGCGCCACAAGGAAGAAGGCTATAGGGCGATCCGCGCACAAAGCGGTGTGCCGGGCCTGAACAAGGTGTATGGCGTGAGCACCAACCACCGCATGTACGAACCCGCCGACGGCAGCTTGCCCGGCGAACACGACTGGGACACGGCCAAATACCTGCGCCACGCGCCCCAGCTGTTCCAGGCGGTGCGCGAGGCCGTGGGCGAAGACACCCATCTGCTGCACGACGTGCACCACCGCCTCACGCCCATGGAGGCCGCGCAACTGGGCAAAAGCCTGGAGCCCTACCATTTGTTCTGGATGGAAGACCCGACGCCTGCAGAAAACCAGGAAGCCTTTCGCCTGATCCGCCAGCACACCACCACGCCGATCGCGGTGGGCGAAATCTTCAACAGCATCTGGGACTGCAAACAGCTGATCGAAGAACAGCTGATCGACTACATCCGCACCACCGTCACGCACGCGGGCGGCATCACCCACCTGCGGCGCATCGCCGACCTGGCCTGCCTCTACCAGGTGCGCACCGGCAGCCACGGCGCCACCGATTTGTCACCCATCTGCATGGGCGCCGCACTGCACTTTGACACCTGGGTGCCCAACTTTGGCGTGCAGGAATACATGCCGCACAGCGAAGAAATGCTCAGCGTCTTCACGCACGACTGGCACTTTGACAAAGGCATGCTGTACTGCGGCGAATCACCGGGCCACGGCGTGGACATCGACGAGAAGCTGGCGGCCAAGTACCCGTACCAACGTGCTTATCTGCCGGTGAACCGGTTGCAGCACGATGGGACGCTGTGGAGTTGGTGAGGGGCGCAATCTAGGACGGTTGTCGGCCACGAACCGTCACAGACATGACCGACTTGGAGCTTGGGTAACGGCTGGTTACCGTCGCTTGGTTTCAAAGCGGCAATGACTTGCTGGGCAAGTACCAGTCATTAGGCAGAACTCGGCTTAGCCGGCCCGTTCGGAACGGGAGGCGACAGATCAAGGGCACGGCAACCCCAAAAAAGCCTTTGTTCACCACAGTGAACTGGGCGTGTCCTGAATTTTGTGTAAACGGGGCGAACATCAAATATCGGAGAGGCGATCTCCAAACTCAATGGTAAACCGGGTCAGTGCTGCCTTACAGTCATGAATGGGTATCGACCACTTCAGGCTGATGTTGCGCAGCGCCAGGAAGAACAGTTCGAGCAACGCCTCATCGCTGGGAAACGAGCCCCGGTTCTTGGTCAGCTGCTTGGGCAGGCCTTTCTCGCCAATCAGGTCTTCAGGTTTCTTGTAGTTGGCCAGCAGGCCAGACAACAGTTCTTCGGGAACTTCGTGTTTCTTGGTGGTCATTGCATTTACGGACTACGAGGCTCATGTCCCTGGGGAATTGTCCGTTTACACAAAATCTTGCACACCCTTCCTTCGCACAACCGCATCCCCCCATACTGCAAAGCAGTCACCCCCAATCCGCGACAATAAGCGTCATGACTGCCACTGCCATGAACCCCAAGACCTCCGCCCTCCTCCCCGTCCTCCTCGCCATTGCCGTCGGCACCCTGGCACCCACACCTTCTGCCTTCGCAGCCAAGCCGCACGCTGCCAAGCACCAGGCCAGCAAGCCCGCCGCCACCAAAAAGGCCGCCGCCGCTGCCAACGCCCTGCCGCCTCTGGCCGCCCAGAGCGCCCTGGCCGACAACCCGCCCGCGCTGCCCGCCAAGGCCTGGTTGCTGATGGACTTTGACTCCGGCGAGGTGCTGGCCTCGGCCAATGCCGACGAGGCGCTGCCGCCTGCGTCGCTCACCAAGATGATGACCAGCTACATCGTCGAGCAGGCGCTGCGCTCGGGCAAGCTCAAGCAGACCGATCTGGTGTCGGTCAGCCAGAACGCCTGGTGCCGTGGCTCGGGCACCGAGTCGTGCATGTACCTGCCACTCAACAGCCAGGCCACCGTCATCGACATCCTGCGCGGCATCGTGATCCAGTCGGGCAACGATGCGTCCAAAGCGATTGCCGAGCACATGGCCGGGTCTGAAGCGGGCTTTGCCAAGCTGATGAATGCCGAGGCCCAGCGCCTGGGCATGACGCACACCACCTTCATGAACCCCACGGGCCTGCCCGACCCGGCGCACAAGTCGTCTGCGCGTGATCTGGCCATCCTGGCGCGCGCCATCATCCGCGACGGCGCCGAGTACTACCCGATCTACGCCGAGCGGGAGTTCAAATACAACGGCATCAAGCAAGGCAACCGCAACGCCCTGCTCTACACCGATCCGACTGTGGACGGCCTCAAAACCGGTCACACCGAAGAGGCGGGTTATTGTCTGGTCACCTCGTCCAAGCGCAACGACATGCGCCTGATCTCGGTCATCCTCAACACCCACAGCGCACAGGCGCGTGCAGACCACACGCGGTCCTTGCTGGGCTGGGGTTTCAGCAGCTTTGAAAAAGCCACGCCCATCCAGCCAGGCACCAGCGTGGCAACTGCCAAGGTCGGCTTTGGCAAGGCCGACACGGTGGCCGCAGGCCTGGGCGCCCCCTGGATGCTGACGGTGCCGCGTGGCCAGCAGGTGCAGACCGCGATGGAACTCAAGCCTGGCCTGGAAGCCCCCGTGACCAAGGGTGCGGTGATTGGCAAAGTGGTCGCCACATCCAACGGCAAGACTGTGGGTGAAGCGCCGCTGGTGGCGCTGGCCGAGGTGGAGCGTTCGGGCCTGTTGCTGCGTGGCTGGCAGCATGTGATGAAGCTGTTCGGCAAATAAGCCGGGGGCCGGGGCGTCAGATCAGGCGCGCCAGGCTTTCTTGCAGCAATTCCGTAGGCTTGCGCGCAAAGCCTGTGCGCACATGGCGCTGCAGGCGCCCCAGCAAAAAGGCCAGCAAGACCGAGGCAGCCACCTGCACATCCACCGTGGGGGTGGCACTGCCCTCCAGGGTGCCTTTGAGCGACTGGCGCAGTTGGGCTTCGATCTTGTCCATCAGCAGGTTCACGCGCTGCTGCAGGCGTTCGTGTTCGTGAATGAGCGCATCGCCGGTCATCACACGGCACATGCCAGGGTTCTTTTCGGCGAACTGCAAGATGAGCGAAACGATGCGGCGCGCCTGGTTGGGGCCTTCGCTTTCGCGGTCGGTCACCTGGCGGATCAAGCCCATGCACGACTGCTCGACAAAGTCGATCAGCCCCTCGAACATCTGCGCCTTGCTGGCAAAGTGGCGGTACAA
>JACCDI011373339.1_pt1 | contig 10136 bp, 7 predicted proteins | sample 7442791 | NCBI WGS metagenome assembly JACCDI01 (sample SAMN15323434, study PRJNA562643) | freshwater metagenome | isolation source: river surface water | place: USA:Blue River Watershed | collected 2017-08-15
AAAAACTAGCGTAACAAAATTACAATATATTGCATACTCTGTTCATTTCTTATGTTTTCTTGAACATAAAAAGTATTATTATTCACATCTGATTGATTAAATATGATGTCCACATACTTATACATGAAACGGTCTTTTTTGTGCTTCAAAAGCCCTCAATCAGATAATATCAGGCCTTTCAATTGTGAGTGTATTAAAATCCCAATTTTTCAAACTTTCAATCAAACCTTCATATGATATGAACTATCACAAATAAGAATAGAAACAAAAAGAAAAATACTGACAGACACACCTAATAAAAATATTGCATGAGAATATGTTGCACACAAATTTCATCCAAGATTTGATTATTACAATAATCATCAAAAGAATAAATATTTGTTGATTGGTGCTTCTTATCTTTGTTGAAAACACCAAAAGCTTGAAAGTGGTAAAAATCACCAACATAACAAACAGAATTTGACATGTGATATTATATTAGGATAAAACTCAAAAAGTACCAAAGTTTAGAGTGAAAAAATGGATGTCCAAGCCCAAATTTATCTTATTTCCTATGTACACTCCTCTTGTTTAAAAACAGTTCAAAAATGCACTATATATTGAAAAATTTTTGAATTCTTTCAGGTCATCCTGTGGAACTCCCCATAAACAACATTTATCTGAAATCTGATGTCACAACAAGACAAAATTATTTCAGAAATTCATAATATTTATATCTCAGATTGACATGTTGTCAACATGTTGACAAAATTGCTAACAGAGTTTCTCTCAATCTCATCTACTTTAGTACAAAGTTGCCACACAATGGAAACCCACCAAACTGTGTCTGACTCTGTTTGACTCGTCATCAGTTATGAGTGAAATTTTTCAACATGGCTTTGACATGGAGGTTGATTGATTTTTACATTATCTATTGATAATGCAGTTAGGTTTATTGTATATATTATTTGAGCGATATTGTATATTCAGACTGCACTAGACAACAATAATATACATATGCATGAACATTCAATCACATTTTTTATATACTTGATTTCAATATTGTCTTCATGATCATCATAAAAACTGATAAATGTCCAAAAAAGTACCATATCATGATGTCATCTTCACATTTAATCCTAAAGCCTCTATGGGACCAGCCTTTTTTGAGATTTATTTACTTAATCATGACTGAATTTGTAATTGAATACTACTTTGATACAAGTGTGCAGTTTTCTTTGCAAGGTGCAGTTATCTTGAACGTGTCATTGAGAACTGTATTGTACTGAGATAAATGCATTAATCAGAGATGACTGCACACTTTACATGGGAATTGTACAAATCCTATAGCACTTTGGAGATAACTGCAGCCTGCTAAGATAGCTGCAGACTGCAGAGAGACCATCTCTGCTATCTGCAAATATCTCAGCAGACTGCATCGTCTGAAAGAAATATTACCATTGTTACAAACATGCATGCAAAAACTGTTCTATTTATGTACCAATACAAAAGAACAATTGATAATGTACAATCTCATCACACCAAATTTCAATTTGTGTGTCTTATGGTTTTTTCATAAGTATCTCACAACTATCTGTCCCAATTATTTTCTAAAATGAAGTACAGTTTATTTTACCCATTTTACTTTTTACTGTTGCATTTGCCACTAAAATACACAAATATAATTTATACATCAAACAGTTATTTCTATTGTACAACTAGGGCATAGAAAATATCATTTTCTTTATTTCAAACATGTGCATTTATTGTCAGATTTATCTCAATCTCATTTGACTTGGGGATGACTGAACAGTCAAATTTGAAAACACTACAGGATTTTTTTAAAATTCACAATATTTACATCAGACAGCAACATTTTGTGAACATGTCTTTGATATTGCCAACAATATACTTATCATTATATTGGTCAATATTGAATGAAATTAATCTGTCTGACAGAACTGAATAACATTGCTCTTTATCCATAGATAAAAAACTTGTCAATAAATCATTGCAGGTATATTCCCACAAATGCTAGTTAGAAACAAAAAATGAGCAAAATGGAAAAGCTCTATATCTAAACTACTAACTGTCTTAAACTAAAGTCTAAAAACCCAACAGTCTCCAACATTCCATTTTCAATGTTCTTTATTAATCCAGCTAGTTGTGAGCTAATTTTGAATCAGGATTCCTTAGAATTTTTTTCAAATTCAATGTGAAGATTACAAATTGAAATGGATACCATGACAGTTCTGGATTTCAAAACATTGGCAGCTCCAAGAGTAAAAATACTCAAGTGAAAGTGACATTGTACAGCTTGGAATATGGCAGGCAACAATAAAAATAACAACAGCAGCAGATAAAATACAAATTATAATTCATAGGTTAATGACAACTGGTATTAGTCTGTGCTATGGTGACAGATGCAGTGCTCATGGCATAATGGAAATAATGATGGAATCAGTGATTGGCAAAAATGAAGTTATGATGATAGATTCAATAGTTGTGGCAGATATGGCATCAAAAAGATGCAGTGATGGCAGTGGCAATGAATTTAGAAATGACAATGCATAAATCAAAGAAAAATTATTCGGATATTATCATGACAGATTTGTCAATGGAGGCAGATTAAAAATGGTTGCTGAATTGGCAATGGTAATGAGTAATGAATGAAAAATTGGCAACTTGCAATGGATTCTGTAATTGGAAGATGGAGCAGTTGCCAGTTGTCACAGATTTGGAGTTAAAAAATTTAGCAATTGCTATTGTCAATTGTTGTGGTGGTGAGAAAGGATACCACAATAGAAAGTTGCAGCAGATTTAATATGACAAAAGATTCTGGAATATGAATTAATGTAGTGATGATAAGTGGCAATGGATTAGGAAATGGCAATGCATGCATTAGGAAAAATTGAACATGATTTGGAAATGATCATGACAGATTTGTCAATGGAGGCAGATGCAAATTAGTGGCTGAAATGGCAATGGAAGGAGGCAATGAATGAAGATTTGGCAATTGGCAATTAATTTTGTAATTGTGATGGATGGTGCACTGGCAAGTGGCAGTAAATCTGGAGATAGAAAAAATGCTGCAATGGATATAGTCAAAAGATAAGGTGATGGAATAACAAGTTGCAGCAGATTTAGAGTGACATTGGATGCTGCAATTTTTATTGATGTGCAAACATATATCAGAATGGTTATGACAACAAATTTGGCGATGGAATCTAAATTGAATAGGACAGGGCAATAGATGCATTGTTGGTGACTGGGATTGGTGAAGCAATGACAATGGATTGGACAATGGTGAGTCATGATAAATGAAAAACTAATGAATGCAGTAAGGGTAAAGAACCCAATAAGGATACAGCAATGATCATTATGGTCACTGCAGTGATTGCAATCAATATGAGAGAAAAGGTGTCATTCCCCTTTGTTGATAATTAGAGCAAATAAGATGGAGGATAAATTGACAACCGTGGCAGTTGGGGAAATGGAGACTTTTGAGTGATCAGGCAATGGTGACAGCTGCAATAAATTGCAATAGATTCAGCATGGCAACAGATAAAGTTATGACAGAGAGTAGTGAATGTGGATGTGGCAATGTTGCCTTTTATAATAGTGATGTAGGCATACAATATCTAATTCTACCATTACATGTTTCAACCAAATTAGGGGAAACTATGTAGAAACATGCAACTGGTTGATGGAAACTGGCTATTTTTTATTTTCCATGAGATGTATCCCGTGGGGTAAAAATGGCTATTGTATTGCTGATTACTGGGTAGCCACTTTTTACACTGAATCCTCTGACATTTCAAGACAGGGCTATTCCAGTTCAACCAAAACCGATGGACAGACAGACTAGGGTTTCATTTACCAGAGAGAAACTGGGTTTTACCTGTATGGTGGTAAATTCCTGAAAACTGTGAGGAAACCATGAAATTTTTTGGGCAATTTGAATTTGGTGAAAAATGAGTAATGCTGCATCTTGTGACTTAATTGATGTTCTGATTTGAGCCCCATAAGTCCCAGAAAAATGCTCTGCTGTAGAAGTGGTGTAAAAGACTATATATGCACATGAAAAGATCAAAATGTTGACATGGAAATATTCAAAAAATTATTCAACATAGTTTCCCATAGCCACCAATTTACTTGTTGTCATCTGATGCAATGAAGAATTATTTCATTGAATGAGAACCTTTGTTTTGTCATAAAACCAATAATTAACCATGCTAAAGCTAACATAGAAAATGTTCCCCCCCTCTCCCATTCCACCCCATTTTTCTTTATTGTGTAACCAATAACAATAGCAATATCAATAGCAATGAAGACTTTTTGCCCAACCCCAACAGTGATAATGAGTCCTTTGCTCATATTGAACCATGCCAATCTACTTGAGATTGTTCTATGATTGAGCACAAGAAAAAATGGTGGTAAGCCTTGCAAACATTACGTGGTTTGCAATAGACAGTTTTCTGGCAACAATTGCACAAAACTCTTCATCACATTATGAAAAAGAAGGGACAAAATGTGAAGCTAGGCACTGCTGCCATTCTTATGTTGTACATGAAATACAACACCGACCTTTTTGAGAAGAAGGTGTTCAGTCAGCAAACAATGAAAAATGGGAAGGCGAGAAGGTTCTGTTTTTTTTTTAAATTTATTTGAGTAATATTATCTTGTTGTTGCATACATGCAATATCAAGTTCTTACATCTGCAAGGCAGGACTGGGCTGCTCAGAGGCTTCATGAGAAAATGAGAACCAAGTTGGAACAACACTTCAAACCTCAGAACAACTGGCTAATTGAATTAAGGCAAGGAGTTCCCCCCTCTAGTATCTCTGTTGCTGCAATTTCTATACATACAAGGAGAAAGTCATCATTGGGTTTTATCCAACCAATGCTCACCATGAATTCCCCAAACTCCAAAGCAACCAATAGATGATTTAATTCACAGAATCTCCCTTTCATTCTCCATTACCAAAGACACATAATTTCATGGAAATATTTGTGCTGCAAATCATGTCCCTTGTGGGTATGTTTTACCATCTTGTGTTTCAGTTGGTGGTTCTTGTCTTGATGCCAACTTCAATATCCACATCTCCAAAACGCCGAAAAAAATCAAACTCTATGCCCCAATGTTGGGCCTTACTGTTAACAGTGATGGTTCTAAAATTGACATGAAACCCATGGTTTATATTATGGTAACATCATCTCATGAACCTGAAGTCCTGTTGAATGTTGAATATTGTGGATTACACATTGGTGATGGCAGAAGGTGGTGTGAAAAATTCCGCCTATCATGGATCTCAATTTATTACTGCAATACAGAAAGTGAATGACAATCAAAATTTCTTTACCTTGGCCACCTCCAAGAGAGCAGGGAATGTGCAAAAAGGTGCACAAGGTATTGTAGCTGAGTTCCCCATAGTGTCAATTATTCACTAAGTAGATCACTCAACTTCCCTTTTCTGGGTGGTATTATGAATGAGGAACATCTTATTCTGGCCAACAAGTCCTTTAGAATTGTGAGTTTATATATACCTGTTCTGTTCATTTCCATTCTTTTTGTTCATTGATTTGATGCCTCTTTTACTTGTTGGGACATCACCACCCCTAAGATGAAGGTCTTTGATACAAAAGATTTAAATGATGAGTCAGGAGTGAAAATGCAAGCAATAGTGCCAAAGTAGAAATCAGTGCAATGAAACTTAGTTAGGAATAGGAATGTCCTGGACATGTCTTGGGCATATTCTCTGGACATGGATATGTCCTAAATTCCCAGGGACAGAATGAGATGGCTAGATATTTTGGTTTCATTTTTTATCATTCATGTGTCACAACATGGCCTTTCATTCAGGGGCATATCCTCAACTCCACATTTAATCTGAAAAATATTCTGCAAATCATCCAATCTACTAATTAATGTTTGGAAGGTAGTTCCAATTCCTCAAGTTATACTTCTCGAATTCTGCTTTTGGAATTTAAACACCAGTATTAATTCTAAAATTAAAAAATGAGGTGTCATTGAAATTTGCAATATGAACACAACAAATGCATTGCAATGTATATCTAATGTCTATCTCCCCTTGTTCCCCTCTGATCCTGCATAAAATCATTGTTTTCATTTTTTCAATTTTCAACCAAATCAAAGCACATAACATTAGTTTGGGGTGATCCTCATGGCCTCTGCTCCTTCCTGCAATTAAAATACAAAAAATGGCTGCCAATATTCGCTTGATCCTTATATGATAATCATTTTTATTACAAAAAATGGTATGTTATTTTTAATTACAAATTTCTAATAAGTATAGATTAAATTATACTAAGGTTGAATTTTTTGCATTACCTAGTAGAACTTATGAAACTAAAAACTCAATAGTAACATATACTGAAAAAGGTTTGTCAGTCTCATTACAATTCATAATTTCTTGTTAATTTGATTTAAAGAATAATTTACCCTCTTTTGCTTCACAGCCCCAAAGATTCCTGCACCCTCCCATTCTCCCCAGTTCATAACAGAAGACCGTGCATCAATTTGTATGAAACAAGAATTTGTTACAATAAGATCCAGCTCAGAGTACATTATCTTTCTGGTGTCCTTCAAAGACACAAACAGAGAAAAGGCAGAGCTGATCATGAAAGGATTGACTGTTGTGGTATTGTTTCTGGAGCTGAAGGCCAATAATTTGGTGACCAGACTTTTTCAAGCTTTTGGATTGTTGTCATTGGCAAAGACTGTAATTTTGGTGTTACTGTGTTGCCACTGTTGTGTGCATTTTCTTTGTAGCAACAATCGTTAATCAATAATATTTATGAGGTTCTGATGAGAAGATATAAATTTTATTATAAATTTAGACATTTCCTGTCAAGTGTTTTATCCTTCAAACATAATTTAATTTATTTTTTCCATTTTCATTGTGATCTAGATCACATGGGGTGCCATGATAGTCCAAGAAGGAAGATTTTAAGGGCCACCACAATGTTTTTATTGCATCATTTTTGATTAGATCTCATTAAGTTGGTTTTATATACAATTTTTAAAAACTTTTCTGTATTTTATTTAATTCTTGAAATATGCCCTCTATTTCTAAGGAGACAGGACATATATCCTCAAAGGGCTTTGGGCCCAAGGACATTTTCAAGAAAATATCCTGGGACATTTTAAGGACATGTTCTGGCCATGTCCTATGTCCTCAAATGTGTCCTCAAATTTTTGAAAGGACTGGACAGGCAAATGTCAACTATGTGATGAAATTACGTACAAAATAAATAATCTTATCTTATCTTTCTCAGGTGGCTGGAGAAGATGATGTGGAGCAATTAATCATGAGAAAAAAATACCTTGTTGCTTCATGCTGAGAGGTGATTGACAGCCAAGCACAGCCAATGGTGCAGTGATTTTTTTGGTGTAGTCATGATACACTGCGCGTTCAAAATATCATTGAAACGCTCTCTTTTAGCATTTTCCTTATCAAAATATGAAGACTATGAAACTGAAATAAACATAAAATTTATGCACTTTCCGGTACTAATCGCTAACTCTCGCTAGTCGTCGAACGGGAACAGCCCAGACTGTTTTCATGAAAAATAATTCTTTGGCAGAAAGGGGGGCCTACAGACGGGCACAATAATAGTCGATGAAAAAATTGAGTTTTCCGTTGCGAGAAAAAATTTTGATAAATTAATATACAACAAGAATGAAAAACAATACCGTAACATTCATAAAACAGGACTCACATGCTACGATACACTATGACAACGGAGCAGAACAGCGAAGCCACTAGTGATCTCGATGAAAATGAGAACGTGGATATCGTCGGAAACAAAACGCTAAGCTCCTGTACTGGCGCCACAATCGAAGCTCTCGTCTCTACAGGGACGACGCACGAATCACCATTCTCTCCTACGATGTCACTGCAACACACGGGCTCTCAAATAGCATCGGAAGCGAGCGAAATCGCCATCGATGCTGGCGATGGAGAATTGGAGGAACTTCGAACAAATGATGGCGAGGTTTGGGAGCGTACCGAAGAAAGAAAAATCGAAGTTAAACCAGAGATATCTTCTGAGAGGGATGAGAATCATGAAATAAAAGTCGTCAATAAAGATTTGCAACCAGAGACTAATGCATATCAGCATGATGATCCAGGGCGTATTATATCATCTGCGGAAGTTGAGAAAAACTTGGAAATTTTGAACAAAATGGATGGAGCAGAGCCAGCTAGCTCCGATAGTCTTAAGGAAAGCAAAAACATCTCGGACGATGAAGACAATCAATCTACAAATTCTACATCATTTGTGAACGTGGATCTTGTTGCAGTCGGGGATCTCGGTAACGAAGCTGTAAATTATGACCCTACAGAAAATATGACGACAGATTACGAACGCAACGATTCCATCGATTCTAACGACTCACAACAGAATTCATTTCGCCATCCAAACGAACAGTTTGCAGGTCATACATCCGACCACGAACCCTCTGTAACGGCGCAAGGTCTCCCTCATCCAAACGAGCAATATGCACATTATTTGCCAGGAAATTTCTCTCCCGACCTTCCTGAGGGTCAACCAAGGCGGAAGATTCTCCACCATCCACTCCTCACGCCACTCTCCAAAATTCCTTGGAATAAAATGATCAACGTTAGTAACGCATGCGATGCCATCTTCAATTGTAAATACTCCATGAGACAGGTCGAAGACGAGGTTCGACGCGAGAACATGATCATGAACTCTAGTGATTACATGGGCTATGCTGCTGAAAGCGCCGGTGGCTTTGAACGGGGTGGCAATCAATTTTGTGTGGGTACACCTTTTGAGGAAGATGAGGAGGACGGCTGTGCAGAGACTGATTTCGTAGAATTGGGTTTGGAATGTTGCTCTATGTTGGACAATGATGAAGACGAGGAGGAGGACGGCGATGGTGTACTGGAGAAACCAGAGAAAGAACCGAAAACAATGGACTCTCATCAAACTAATAGCCAACAAGGGGCTACAAACCGAGGCCGTGGCAATAGCGACACTGAAAATGAGACAGAACCATTAATATCTCAATCTTCCCACACCCGGAACAATAATCCATCAACATTTGCCAACCTACTCTCTCCGGAACAAAAAGCAGAGATTCACTGGAGAAATATGAAACCAAGTGCTGATATGATGCTTTACAGACAGTTTTATGAGGAATGAAGGGGAGTTTTGCTAATGTTGACGTTCTCAACGGGTATTGAGTTTTAAACGTTTATCCATCATATTTTTCGGTCAAAACTATGTTCTGCTCCAATTTTGCAGCGAAAATACCTGTGTACCTCATATGTTTATAATGTGTCTTAATAGAAATGATTTTCAAATGTGAAGGTATTCTATTGTAGCTGTGAAAAAATCTGATTTTTTTGTGCTTCCGGTGATGGTCACTCATCGACGACGGATGATGACCACGGCAAATATCCTTTGACATCTTATCGTAATACCCTACTATCAAGTTGGGTTGACATTGTCATCCGCCATTTCATTGCGTTGTCCACCACTTTCATTCCTACGTATCTGCGTTGAAAATCCGATTGTGCCTCACCATGTTCCTCTTGACGTACATTTCGTCCTTGATTGGTATCTGCGATGCTTACATTGCTCTCGACCCATCATGGCATTCAGGAAGTCCAATCTTACGACTGATACCATCCGCGACGCAGCGGGTTCAAGGCGTGTCTATCAGGTCCAGCTCGTCTCCTCTCAAACTGAGCGCTTCTTCCCTCGACATAGATCGATCCGTGACCACCATTCCGGACACTTCCACTCCCCTCTCTTCCAGAACTTTCGCCGGGCAGATAGAACAAGCACTCCTGCGACGATTCGAACCCAGTTCCATCTCTCGCATCCTTCAATCATGGAGGTTGTTAGATAAGGACTATGAGCACCGTGAATTTGTCGGAAATCAACAATCTCCACCTGCGACCGATGCATCGACTAGCAGATGTTATCAGCACGCTCCTTCCTTCGTCCCTGGATTGAAGGCCGTCGCGTGGTGGGATAATGTCGACGAATTTCCGTGGGCCGCGTCGTTATCAAATTCTTACAAAGCAATCCGCGAAGAATTTTTGTCGGTCGTATCCAACCCGGAAAAATTACAGGAAGGGAATAATATTTGGGCCGGTGCC
>JACCDI011578263.1_pt1 | contig 10136 bp, 9 predicted proteins | sample 7442791 | NCBI WGS metagenome assembly JACCDI01 (sample SAMN15323434, study PRJNA562643) | freshwater metagenome | isolation source: river surface water | place: USA:Blue River Watershed | collected 2017-08-15
AAAGAAGACAAACAAAGTGAAAGAAAAGTTAATTTAAAAAAACTTTATAAACCAGTTAAATAAAGGCATAAACCATAAAAAATAGTGAGTTTGGATAGTTAGAATTTAAAAATTAGCCTTGCGAAGTACTAAACTCTTTTTTAGCTGGAATTAACTCAATACCCTTTGGTTTATCAATTCTCAAATATTTTAGTTTTTTAGTACTTAGAAGAATATACCCAATAAACTCATCCAATTGGGTTGTCTCAAAATAAGTACCCCTGAAAACAAGCTTATCAGGAAATATAGTTCTGAGTATTTTCTTTTTAATAGAGGCTGGCGCATTGATGTAAACTGAATCAATACTCTGTAAAAAAGTAATTCCTTTTTTCAAATGATTATCAAAGTCATTCTCTAACGATTTCATGGTCTCAACTTGAGATTTTAGATTGGCCAGTTGAGTTTCTGTCTTTCTCTTCATTGTATTGTAAACTTTGACATCAATTTGATTGTCAAAGAATTTTTCCTCTACAGAGTCCAATCTTGTATTTAGTTTATTGATTTCTCTCTTTAGTGATTTTAATTCAGCTTCTCTATCACCTGCCTGAGTTTTAAAAGTGTTTCTTAGGATTTTCTTGTAAAGGTCTTTGCTATCCTCATTTATCACCAATTCTTTTAATAATTTCTCCATCAGCTGATGCACTTCCAAAAGCTTGTAACGCTCTTTACATCCAGGGTTGCAATGATAATAATAGTGGCGTGTCACTCCACCTCCCATACTACCACTACCAGTGAGAGCTCTTCCGCAAGATGGACATTGTAAAAAACCTCTAAGTGGTAGAATCTCATCTATCTGTTTACTCTCCAAGACAGGTTTAACCTGTTTACCCAAAAACACACGTTGTACTTTCTCAAAGGTCTTAGAGTCAATAATTGGTTCATGGATTCCGGGCACTATAGCAAGATCTTCTTTCTTCCACTCCTTAATGACAATTTTCCCTGTGTAGGTTGGATTTTTTAAAATATTAAGAAGCGTATTCTTTGAAACTTTAAGACCTTTGTTGTAATATTTCTTTCTAATCTCCTCTGTGGAATAAATCCCTGTAGCATACTCTTGAAATACCTTTTTTATTATCGGTGCAATAGGGCTTGGAATAAGTGTTGATTTACCTTGTTCATTTCTATGGTTTAAATATCCAATTGGTGCAATACCTGTGAAGAAACCCTCTTTTTGAGCTTGGCGCATTCCCTGTTTAGTTCTAATTGAGATCCTATCGTTCTCGACCTCCGACATGGATAACATCAATGATAGAATTATCTTAGACTCCGGTAAATCTAAATCTAATGGCTGTTCCACTGCTATTACGTTGATTCCCATTTCTCTAAAAAGGCGAATCTGCCTGTAAGACTCTTCAGCGTTTCTAGAAAATCGATCAAATCTTGTAAACAGCAATGCATCAATGCTCCTTTTATTCGCTTTTACATAGGTTAAGAGTTTTTTAAATTCTGGCCTGTCAAAAGTTTTAGCAGAAAAATCATCTTGAAAGTGATTTAATATCTCATAGTTTTTATGCTTACAATAGAGTTCTAGTACTGTTTTTTGATGATTTAAAGAGAATCCTTTATCAGCCTGCTCATCAGTTGAAACTCTAGTGTATAAAATTACATTTTGCATAGCTTGGAATGTTTGTAATACTCAAATTCTATAAGAGCAAGTTGCTCTAACTTATCCGAAATTCCCTGCCATACCGAATCGGGACAATTTGGCAGTTTGTCCTTGGGTTTTGGATGGCTATTTTTACGGGATGAATTCAAAGCTAAAATAATGCTTAAGTGTTCAATATCAAAGCAAAATGGGGGAAATAAGGCTAATTTGCCTTAAAAAAAGGGCTTCATAAAGAAGCCCAATCTATTGTTTGTGTATACCCAAATTTTGAAAAAAATTCCTCAAAATAATAGGGAATCGTAACTAGGGTTTCTTGATTTGTCTTGGGCGGGACTAAGACATGTATGGATTCAACTTTTCGAAGAACGTTAGGGTGTAGAGAATATGATTTCAACACTTTTTGAAAGTCAGCTCTTGCAAACTGTTCTGCCTGAGCCTTTGAGGCAGGATAAGTTCTACTAAAATTTCTTATTTGACTCTCCTGCTTAGCATCTGTAAGAAGCAGTAGATGCATTTTATCATACGTTTTAGATATCCTACCCAGCTGTGGCATAATCTCTATTATTTGAGTCTGATTACTTCCCGAGTTGGATTGATTATCAAATAAAATCTGCAAAAGTTTCTTTTGATTTCTTTTCAATTGTAAAACATTATCCATTTCCTCTTTATTATCCGATAGCATTTGGTCACTCTCTGACTGATAATCTGTAGATTGCTCCTCTTTTTGTTCTTCCCAAATTAATTCATTTTTATTAACCGCACTCGAAGAGCTTGAATTAATGTCTAAGACAACAAAATCCATTGGTGGGCTAAAATGCTCTTTCAAATACCTTTTAATCCAGATTTTTTGTTTTTCAACATCTGAGTCGGATTCTACAATAGAGGCAGAACGATCTTTAACTATAACCAAACATTTTTTTTGCTCAAGTTTTTCCTGCTTCGAATCAAAAAGATGGCATCCCGATAACAAAATAAGACAAGATAAACCTGCAACCAATTTCACCAAAAATTGAACATAAAATTCACTACTAATTGTTTTCATAACTTATATAAATTAAAAATTAAACTTCCTGTTTGTCTATAGAATCTATTTGCTCATCCACTAATGGTAATGGCTCGTTAAACTCTCTAGTTACTTGATTTTCCTTTGCCCTTGGAACATACAACGATTCCTTTGGACTGCCTTCTTTGAGTCTTCTTAAGAATTCCAATTCCCCTATAAGAGAGCAGATATGAAAAGCTTTTTCTCTAAAGACAGCCATACTTTGCTTTTGATTGTTGAATTGAATTTCGCTCTGCATAATGCGTTTTGTAGCAATCTCCACTTTACGTCTTAAATGATAACAAGTAGAGAATATCAGTGCCATAGCAAATAAACACGATGAGAAGAGAAGGACTATAGCTCCTGAGAAACCAATGGTCAAAACTTTTAGCAAACTCGGACTATCACTCCCGCGTAACATTTTGGCTTTTGCTCTTTGAGCTTCGTCTTTGGCTTTTTGTAGTTCTTTATTGAACTCAGCTGTTTTTGGTGAATCTGAAAGCTCAGCATTCTCTTGCATTTGAATAGTAGCTTGTTGTAGCATCACATACTCTTTGGTGGCTTTTTGCTCGTCTTTATAGGATTTAAACAAAAGTCCAATCGCAAAGCAATAAAGCAAACTGATACAAAAAAGAAAGAAAAAGAAACGATTTACCTTTGCATTTTTAAACTCAAGTACTTTTGATTGTTTTTTAAAGAACTCAAGGACGGTATTGTAAATTATCATGGCATTAGCCTTACCAAAGAGGAGTACAACTGTACCAGCTAAAATGGCTTTGATTCCTTGAAATTCAAAGATGGCTGCAATAATAGAAGAGTATATAAGATACTCAGGTATCATGGCTAAAAAGACAATAATAAATGTCAAATTAACCTTTGATCTAGTAATTGAACCCAAAAAGGTTTCACTTATATTGGGTGAATCAAGAGCCTCAGATGCTGTAGTTGAAAGTTTTGTATCCTGCTCGATTTGATTATCAGGAAAATTAGTTTTGGCAAACTGCATTCCATAGGCTTGTTGGGCTTTCAAAAACTGAGATTCTGCCAAAAAGTAGTCGGGAGCGTCAACAATGGTATAATCTACATAATGCTGAACTGTAGATTTATCTTTGCCTTTAAAAGTAGGTTTTTCTTCACTACTGGACTCCTCACTACTAAATTTAGGCTCAAATGAGCTCTGTATTGTTATAGGATTTAGTGGCTCACTTTTAAAATCAGGATAACTAGGCAAGGTAGATTCGAAGTGTTTTTTATCACTCAAGATATTTACTGAGTCTTGCGAGTCTCTATTTAATACTTCCTCCTTGTAACGTTTTTGTAACTCTATTTCTATTGCTGAATTGTCAACCGCCCAGTTGGCATGTTGTGCTTTTTTTAGATTAGAGTCTGATTCTAAAGCAATAATGTGGGCATTATTAATATCTACTTGAGCTTTAGTTCCCTCAATGATAATACCGTGGTTTTCTACAGCATGTTTTTTATTTTTAACAAGCTCCCTCTCAATGGCTCTTTGGTGGTTTAATTTGATTATTTCACTTTGATTGGCGGGCAATACAAAATCCCATAATTTTCTTCTATTCACTTCAATAGTAACCACATTGTATTGAAAAACATCTTTTATATTGTTTAAATGATTATTGGCTTGTGTCAGGGTTGATTCATAAAAAGAAAACAATTTGGCTTTTTTGAAAGGAGAGTTAAAAACGGACCAGCGTGAATAAAAAATACGTTTTAAATCTTTGGTTTCCAGATTAATTCTCTTTTGAAGTTCTTTCTCTTCTTGAGTCAATTTTGTCTTGTTAAAAAATGGAACTGGCATCCAGTCAAATGGTTTAGTATTCATAATTGATAGTGTTTAGTAGTTAGTATTACAATAATTCTATTGAGCGCTGTAAGTGGATTATTTCACCTAGTATTTCTTGACGCTTATTTTCTAAATCCTCCAAAGAGTTATTATCTATAAAAGGATTATTGGGATCGTTGGGCAGTGCTACTAGATTGGAATATTCTAGCTTTTTCTCTAGTAATCTTCCCTGCAAATGTTGAAGTAATTGCTGGGTCTGTGAATCAAGTTTACCATCTTGATTTCTGTTATAAAGCAGGTGATTAATCACTGAAAGTATAGACCAAAGAAAGATAAGGCTTCCAATTAGAAATCGTAAACTCTGAACACTTCTACTTTGGTTGGTATTTAAGGATTGCAAAACAGTAATAAGCGACTCTGATAGTTCTAAAGAGGTATCACTTTTACCAATAGCATGAATTTCTTTATCCAAATAGTAATATAAAAAAAGGCGGGTTTCAAAAAATGTGATAAGCAAATAGATCAAAATAAATAACCCAATTGTTATAGCCTTTGACTTTGATTTCGTCTCTGAATAGATAAATACTGTTCGATTAAAAAAAAGCAGAAAAAATAGCACTATACATCCTACAAGTATTGAAACCGCTTGGTAATCTATATATTTATCAATAGTTAGGGTAAGTAAAATAGAATTTGTAATGCAAGCCAAAAGAGAAATTACCCCTGTAGTTAAGATGGCTCTGTGATCCTTTAGAGTAAACCTTAGAGAATCGTTTCGCTCACGTCCTGCAAGAAAGTACCACAATGAAAATGGCTTAGACTGAGAATCATCGAAAGTTTCCATGTTTTTTTTGGATTTGAAGTTTTAAAAAGAAAGGCTACTCCGCCTAGCGGGCGCTGGCCAAATAATTGAAATGGAGTAGCCCCAAGTCTGCTGTTCCCTGAATAGTATTTAATAATAGAACTTGAAAATTGCTAGACTTTGAAGTAATGTAATTACAGATTTATTAATGTTATTGTATTGTCGATTGAAAGTAACAAAGCTTCTTGACCTGAGTGCTTTCCGTAATCTAAAAAAAGCTTTAATAAATATTTTACTTTTTTAAACTCTGAAGTTTCATCAAAGCCATAAATATTAAGTATTGAAATGTTTTCTCTAATAATTTGCCCTTTAGAGCTTTTGTAAAATCCCTCCGCAACTTGAGTTGTTAGACCTCCAAAAAGATTAATTGCTGTAGTTTTAATTTTTTTTAAATGAAAGTTCAATATTTTTTTTTCTACTAAGCAATCTTTAGCATCTCTGTTAGAAAAATATAGTTGTAAATTAAAAGTGGAAAAATGATAATTATTCAACTTTGAAAATAATTCATTACAACTTGTTATATTTACCTGAGTTTTAACTTTTGAGTAAGCAGGAAGATTATTGATTTTCGTATTTTCTTCATTTTGTTTCATTTTGTTTCATTTTGTTTCATTTTGTTTCATTTTTTCTAAAGCAAATTTTAAAAGAATTCCAGAATCTTAATCTACACGGTATATGCACAAAAATGACATAGATTTTGCAAACCTTTATCACGGTTGATTTCAGAAGATGTTTTAATCTTTTTTTATTTTTCTATATTTTAAATGTAAACTTCATTATACATGAATCCAACAAAATCAAAATTAATTGAAACTATCATAAAAAAATTTGGATTAAATGATGATACATCAAACTTAAAGTTGGAAGACTTTACAGCAATATTCATGAAAAATATGGCTACTTTCTATAATGAAGCATCTACTGTAGTCAGAGATTTAGAAACTAAAAAAGTGATTGCCTATAGAGCAAAAATTAAAAGTACTTACAACTCTAATGACTTTAAAAAAATATTTGACGATTTTTTTTTAAGTGATGCCGGTCTGACTCGAAAAATAGAAAGTTTGCAAGTAGACCAAAGAACAATTAATAAAATTTTAAAAAAGCAACCTCTTTTTGGGAGATCATTAGACTTCTTTTCCGTTTTTTTGGGATATAAAGGGTGGCAAAGTTTTATAACTAACTTCCCAAATACAGATATTGTTATTAAAGACGAACTATTTCCATTTATTGTAAAAAATAATCCCCACTACAATAATGATAACTCGCTTAATGATAAAAACTCTTTAGAATCAGATCATTCTATATCTAATTTTTTTATAAACGAAAAACATGAAAACACTAATTGGAAGTTAATCATAAAGAATATTAAGCATTCTATTTTTAGCTATAAAAAGATTGAACAACTTGGTGGTTTATCTTATGATTCAAGATTTGAAAAATTTACATTCTTAGAGTTGATTGAAAACATAAACCTTTTGGAGAATCAAATAATCGAGGATTTATATATTTTTTCGTTACAATTCTTAAGAAATTCTGGTTTTGATGCAATTGGCAATTTATTTTTATATAATAATGAACGTTATAAGTTTTCATTGATACACAACGAAAATACTAGAACACTGGAAATAAGTCTTTTTCACATAAGTAATCCCAATATTGAAAACACTCAAAGTAACATCGAAATTAATCAAATAGGATTAATAAAAAATGTAGATATTATTTACCCAAAACATTTTGGAAAGCAAGTTGAAGACTATTTAATTCAATTAAAAAAAATATTTTCTTATGCATATTTGTCACTAGAAAAAAAATTTATTTCCTCATTCAAAAATATTAAGGAACAATTATTTGATAATTTATATAATATCTTAAACGTTGAAATTGAATGTCAAAATAAAGAACATCTTTTAGGACAAGCAATATTTGTAATAACTTCAAGGGATAAAGTTAAATTTAGATATTTTTTTGACCTAGACTATCTACAAAAATTGATTTCTTATTTCAAGAAAAACCAAGTAAAAGAATTTAGCCCTTTAGAACTTTTAATAAGTCTATTAGTAGAAGAGGCAATTCACACAATCAATCTTCTAATGAATATCCAAATTGGAGAAGTAGTTTTCCTTGAATCATCCAATTTTAAAAGTGCTGAGGATGACTATCGCTTTTGGATTGCCGAATCCCATCTACTGAACTATAAAGATATTTCAACATATACTTTATTTATGAATGAAGATTTGATTTTTCAAATAAGTTTTAAAAGAATCCATGAAAAGGAATTTATCGAAATTGTAAATGTTTGTAATAAATTATTAAAAGAACAATTTGTAAATAATATAGAAAATTATTATATTTATGCCAATAAGTTAAACAAAATTCGAAACCTTAAGCTTAGTGCAAAAAGCTCCAAAATAATTGCTGATTTTTTAAATATATTAATTAATCAGGGTAGTTAGTTGTTTTTATAATTTAAATCAGACTTTTCTATGAAATTAATTTTAGCTGGCGGAGGTGATCCAGAACAATCTTTAGAAGTTGATACTTTTTTTTATAATCTTTTGAGAAAGAAAAAAGTTCTTTTTCTGCCAGATGCTGTATCTCCTGAGATATGGAGTATTGAAGAATCTTTAAATTGGCTTAACTCTCAGCCACTATTCAAAAGATGCCAAATAGATGTATGGGAAAATCTTAATGATGTTAATCTAAATAAAGTTTTGTCATACGAAGCAATTTATATAATGGGGGGAAATACATATAAATTATTAAACGTTATTAGGAAAAACAAATTAGAAATTGTCTTTGAAGAGTTTTTAAATCATGATAAAATTATATATGGATTAAGTGCTGGTGCTATTGTTTTTGGAAATTCCATACATACTGCAGATACTGGCCCAGAGAAAGACGAAAATTATCTTGGCTTAAGAAACTTTTCTGGCTTAAATTTTTTAGGTTCTAATTATCTTGTTGCAACTCACTACATAAATGAAAGCGATACAGAATTAAAAAAAATGAGTGAAAAACTTCAGAAAAAAATAATTGGAATACCAGAGACATCTGGAGTATTTGTAAATAATGATAATTGCAAGGTTATAGGTCGTGACTCCATATTTATTTTTAATGACAAATTAAAAACTGAAATAAAAATTGATGAATCATTCAAACTTTAAAAAAAGGTTTTTTGACTCAAATTTATCCTCTGTGAATTCTAAAGATGATATTCCTCAATGGGTCAAATTAGCCTATAACGATTTTATTAGAACAATAATTACAGATGAACAAGTTAAGTTTCCCTGTTTTTATGCCGAAAATGCTTTTAAAAAAGAGTCAATGTTTTTTTCCTATTTAGAAGAAAAAGATTTATCTATCCATAATGACCTACTTAGTATAAATGTCGACCTCTTTCTTAAATACACAAATGATTTTAAAAATTTTCCCGTCTTTATTGTTTTTGTAAAAGCATCTGACAAAGAGCAAGATATTAATTACTATGAAGAAATTTTTTGGGACATATTAAATTCTCTAATAAAAAACAATCCCTCAAAAAAAATTATAAACACCGATACAGCATCTACTAATTGGAAGCTTAATTTTAGCAACACTTCTTTGTTTATCAATGGACATTGTAAGGCATACAAAATGAGGAAAAGCAGAAAATCATTTAGTGATTTAATGTTGGTTATTCAAGACTATAAAAATTTATATAGTTTAGAAAAAAATAATTCATCAGTAAGTGATTTAATTAGAGCAAATGTTCTCAAGTATGACGGAATGCCAATATCCAATGTTTTTGGAAATGATTTTTCTGATAAAAATTGTTTAGACTGGAAAATGTTTTGGTTAGAAGACCAAGACAATAGTATAGATGTAATTAAAAAATGTCCAATAAAATATTTATGAAAAAAAGATACCCAAAAGAAAGAAAAGAATGGCTTGATTTCAAAGTTGAATTAAAGGAAAATGAATTACTAATAGGAAATTGGCAAGTTATGCAAGACTGGGAAATCCCCTTAATGGAAGCATTAGCTAAAGAGGTAACTTGGAATAATGGAGACGTTCTAGAAATTGGTTTTGGAATGGGAATTTCTGCAAATAAAATTATAGAATCAGGATGCAAATCATATACAGTGATAGAAGCACATCCTGAAATAGCAAAAAATGCAAAAAAATGGTCTGAAAATAAAAATATTAAAATAACTGTAATAGAGGGATTTTGGCAAGAAATCATACCTAATCTTAATGAAAAATATGATGGAATATTGTTTGATACTTTTCCATTTCACCAAAAAGAGAAGTTTAGTAATCATTTTCCTTTTATCGCTCATGCTCCCTCACTTTTAAAACCTAATGGAGTGGTCACTTTTTTTTCAGATGAAAAAATTCCATTTAGAAACCAACACTTAACTTTGTTATTAAATAATTTTAAAGAAGTCAAACTTATTAATGTGACTGGCCTGACTCCACCTATTAATTGTGAATATTGGAAAGAAAATTATATGATAATTCCTGTAGCTAAGAAAGTAATGTAATTAGTAGCTTTTACACCTTTATAATGACAGATAATGTAATAAGAACCTTTTAAAACCGATATAAAAAACTCAATTGAAAGAAAAACAAAAACCAAAACTTTTATCTGTGAACAATTCATATAAAATTTCAAATGAATTATATCCTATTAAAAAAACATCAATTCAATAAGTACAGAGCAAATTTAAACATTCATTAACACATTGATAACTTCTTTAGGACGGTTTGTTAAATGTTAGAATAACATAATGAGTCATCAAGC
>JACCDI010540655.1_pt1 | contig 10133 bp, 8 predicted proteins | sample 7442791 | NCBI WGS metagenome assembly JACCDI01 (sample SAMN15323434, study PRJNA562643) | freshwater metagenome | isolation source: river surface water | place: USA:Blue River Watershed | collected 2017-08-15
GCAAAAGCGCGCAGTCGATCTTGATCTGCTTGGCTCAAGGGTTCTAAATGACGCAACACCAGAGCCGTGACAGTGTCGCCTTGCGCCAATTCAATTTGCGGAATGGTCTCGCGGGCATCCATGCCAAAAATCAATTCGCGAAGAGGCATCAACATGGCGCTGATGTTGGGCGGCAGAACTCGGCAAATTTTGATGTCAGCCACATAGCGGCTCTTGCGCTCGTGAAAGCCAATAAGCACTTCGCCTTTTTTGTGAACATAGCGCACCGACATGCGGGCGCGATAACGATAGCCCCAACTCGGCCCCTCCATGGGCCGCAACAAATTCTCAGGTTTGACTTTGCCCAAATGCCACAAGTTGTCTTCGAGCACGCGTTGCTTGATGGCCACCTGTGCACTGGCTTCAAGGTGTTGCATTTTGCAACCGCCACACGCCCCCGCATGCAAACCAAAATGCGGACAACCCGGCTTCACCCGTTGCGAAGATTCTCGGTGAACCGCCGTGACCACGCCGGCTTCCCAGTTGTTCTTCTTGCGATGCACATTGACTGAGACCTGCTCAAAGGGCAAAGCGCCTTCTACAAAAACCACCTTGCCGTCTGGCCTTCTGGCAATGCCTTGTGCCTCCATGTCGAGGGCATCGATGTGCAGCCAGCCTATGGGTAAATCAGAACGTCCGAAAATAATTTCTTGTGTCTGCTCTTCTCGTGTAGTGTCGCTCTGTTTGCTCATGGGCGGGCTGGTAACAGTTTGGCAGGGTCGACGGGTTTGCCTTGCCTGCGAATTTCAAAGTGCAACTTGACCCGGTCGGCGTCCGAGCTGCCCATCTCGGCAATGCGCTGGCCTTTGGTCACTGCTTGGTCTTCTTTGACCAACAGGGCTTGGTTGTGCGCGTAGGCCGTGAGGAAAGTGTTGTTGTGCTTGATGATGACCAAGTTGCCATAACCTCTCAAGCCTGAACCGGCATAGACCACTTTGCCATCGGCTGCCGCCAGCACAGGATCGCCCGCTTTGCCCGCAAAATCGAGACCCTTGTTTTTGGCTTCATCAAAACCAGCCAGGACGGGACCGGGGTGTGGCCAGGCGAAGGCCAGGCCTTCATCATTCAGGTTGGTGGATGATGAAGACGAAGATGAAGGTGAATTGGCGTTGGCTGAACTAGGTGCTGCCGCCGTATTGGCAGGGGGAGTTGTCACACTTCCTGGCGCTTGACTCTGGGCGACAACGGGTTTGCTGGGTCTGTTGGCAGCTGCTTCTTGAATGGGTGGTGCAACACGCAGAACCTGATCGACCTCAATGAGGTTGGGATTCTCAATGCCGTTCCATTTGGCAATATCGCGCCATGATTGGCCATGGTCTAAGGCAATTTTGGTGAGCGTATCGCCAGAACGGACGCTGTAATAGCCTGGCTTGCCAGCGTTTTCTGAACCGGGCAAAGAGGCGCCCATTGAAATGGGGGAGCTGGTGGCCACTGGGGCACTGGCGACTGGCTGATTGCCTATCGGTGCTTTGTTGGCAGGTGCTTTGGCTGCTTGGGACTGCGCATTCTGGTTGGAGCGCGAAGTACTTGGGCCAGCCACCCGATCTTCAACCGGAATAGGCCCCCGCGGCCGGCTTGAGCAAGCCGCCAAGACACTGACGGCCAGGACCCAGATTAGGGCCAAGCTCTGACGGTTTTTCAACAATGTCATTCAAAATCCTTCAGGAGATACCCGATTTTAGAGGGACAAAATGAACCGCTTCCAAAACGCTTTGTTTGAACCCTTGATCGGTTTTGTCTACCACCATGAGCGCTTGCTGGCCATTGGCCGTGACAGTGGGTGCCACCAAGCGACCACCTACGGCCAATTGATCTAGCCAAGCCTGGGGAAGTGTTTCGCCCCCCGCGGCAGAAATGATGGCGGCATAGGGGGCCCCTTTGGGGTAGCCCAGCATGCCATCGCCAAACAGCAAGTGCACATTGGCCAAACGGAAATGACGCAAGTTGGCGCGGGCTTTTTCATGCAAGCCCTTGAGGCGCTCAATGCTGTACACCTCGGTGGCCACATGGCTCAGTACGGCGGCTTGGTAGCCGCAGCCCGTGCCAATTTCCAGCACACGGCCTAACTTTCCCTCGGCGCCCTCTCGCAGCAGCTCGATCATGCGAGCCACCACATTGGGCTTGGAAATGGTTTGACCCAATCCAATGGGCAGGCTGGTGTCCTCGTAGGCCTGAGTAACCAAGGCGCTTTCGACAAAGCGATGCCGCTCAACACTGCCCATGGCTTGCAGCACCATGGGATCTTTCAAACCTTGGGCAGCCAACTTTTGCACCATGCGCTGACGCACCGCACTGGAATCCAAACCCAAGCCTTGCGAATTGGCGGTGGCTGGTTTAGACGCAGGCGTCTTGACTGAAGGCGCTTTGACCGAAGGCGTCTTGTCTTTGGTTTGAAGCTTGATGGGGAAACCTGGGCGCTGCGCCATCAGCCCTCCCAGACTTTGAGCTTGGACAAGTTTTGGGCCCAGAAACCCGCATTGTCATGGTCTGTGAGGTCGACCTTCAGAGGCGTGATGGTGACGTGCCCATTTTTGGCGGCATGAAAATCGGTGCCCTCACCATCGTCCATGGCTTCGCCGGCATTGCCGATCCAATACATGGTTTCGCCGCGCGGGCTGAGTTGGGTGATGACGGGCTCTGCGGCATGACGGCGACCCAATCGACACAGCTTGGCGTTTTTCCATTGCGCATTGGCGTTGGGAATGTTGACATTCAATAACCAAGGCGACTTGCCAATGAGTTGGGCCTCTGCAAATTGCGCCACCATGTTTTTGGCAAACTCAGCCGCTTGATCTAAATGAGCCCAACCCTTTTCTGTTTGAGAAAAAGCCAGTGCGGGAATGCCAAACAAATAACCTTCCATGGCGGCGCCCACGGTACCCGAGTACAGGGTGTCATCGCCCATGTTGGCGCCGTTGTTGATGCCAGACACCACCAAGTCGGGGCGATATCCCAACAGGCCTGTCAGGGCAATGTGCACGCAATCGGCTGGCGTGCCGTTGACATATCGAAAGCCGTTTTCGCCTTGCCTGACATACAGGGGGGAATGCAGCGTGAGGGCATTGGACTTGGCGCTGTTGTTGTGTTCGGGTGCAACCACTTCCACCTCGGCCACTTGCTTCAGGGCGTGGTAAAGCGCCACAATGCCTTCAGCACGGTAGCCATCGTCGTTGGAAATGAGTATTTTCATGGGTGGGTCCTAGGCCTCAATTGTAGGTCGCTACCGAGACATCCCGATGTCTAGATTGCCCTTTATATTCAATCCATTGAATGATTTTTGAGGAGAATTTCTGTGCACGCTTGGCTTTGCGAAAACCCTGTCGGTGTTGATGCCTTAACCTGGAAAGAATTACCCACGCCCGCACCCCAGGCAGGCCAGGTTTTGATTCGAATTGAAGCCGCCAGTTTGAACTTTCCCGACTTGCTCATCGTTCAAAACAAATACCAAATGAAACCCGACTTGCCCTTCGTGCCAGGCTCGGAATACGCTGGCGTCATTGAAGCTGTGGGCGAAGGTGTGACGCACCTCCAAGTGGGCCAATCGGTGGCCTGTTTGTCCGGTACGGGAGGCTTTGGCACTCACACCCTGGCACCCGCCAAATTGTGCATGCCACTGCCACCCGGCTTTCCCGCGGTAGATGCGGCAGCCTTCATCATGATCTATGCCACATCGCACCACGCCCTGATCGATCGGGCGGCTTTGAAAGCGGGCGAAACTGTGCTGGTATTGGGCGCTGCCGGAGGCGTGGGCACGGCGGCCATTCAAATCGCCAAGGCGGCAGGCGCTCGCGTCATTGCAGCCGCCTCCACTGACGAAAAATGTGCCCTGTGCAAATCCTTGGGTGCCGATGAAACCATCAACTACACCACGCAAAACATGCGTGAGGCCTTGAAGGCCATGACTGAAGGCAAAGGGCCTGACGTCATTTATGACCCCGTGGGCGGCGACTTTGCCGAGCCCGCCTTCCGATCCATTGCATGGCGCGGTCGCTACTTGGTGGTTGGCTTTGCCGCAGGCCCCATTCCTGCCCTGCCCTTCAACTTGGCCTTGCTCAAAGGCGCCTCCATTGTGGGCGTGTTCTGGGGCGACTTTTCAAGACGTGAGCCCAAAGCCAACGCCGCCATGATGGCCGAATTGGCCACTTGGTATGCCCAAGGCAAAGTCAAACCTGTGATTGACCGCACCATGCCCATGAGCGAGCTCAAGGCCGCTTATGCCCACATGGGCTCCAGAGGCGTCATGGGCAAGCTGGTGATGGTCAACTGAGTCTTTACTTTTTCTTTTTAAAGGCGGGGTCGTAGCGCTTGATCCAGTCAAAAAACTCGTGGTACCAGATCACGTTATTGGCTGGCTTCAAGATCCAATGGTTTTCATCGGGGTACCAAAGCAAGCGTGCATCGACGCCCTTGGCTTTGAGCGTGTTGTAGTAGGCCAAGCCTTGTGCGTCTGGCACGCGATAGTCCTTGGCACCATGAATGACCAAGGTGGGTGTTTGCATGCTGGAAGCAAAGGCATGCGGGCTTTGTGAGTGCACCTTCTTCATGTCGTTCCAATACCAGCCGCCCAACTCTTGCGCATGCCAACCATAAGCATCGTCAGAGAACATGCCCACCCAGTCATAGCAGCCTGCGTGGCAAACATATGCCTGATAACGACCTGGCTTCACATGCGCATTCATCCATGCCACCATGTAGCCGCCATAACTTCCGCCGGTGGCAAACACGCGGTCTTTGGCAATCCAAGATTTTTTGCGCAGCCAATCGGTACAGGCTTCCATGTCTTGCAATTCCAAATCACCCCATTTGTGCGTGATGGCATCGAGAAACTTCAAACCAAAACCAGACGAGCCGTGATAGTTGACGTTGGCCACCACATAGCCTTGTGCGGCAAACACGTGGTAGTTCCAGCGCCAATGCCAGACATCACCAGGTCCGGTGTGAGGTCCGCCATGAATGGTATGAAGCAAGGGGTATTTTTGGGTTGGATCAAAGCCAGGTGGGTAATGCAACCAGACCTGCACATCGTCCCCTTGGGCGCCTTTGAACCAGTTCTCTTCGGTGCGGCCTAAAGCAACGTCCTTGAGCAAATCGTCATTGAAATGTTCAATGCGCATGGGCTCTGCGGACAAAGAGCGCCCCGACTCGTCCACTTTGGCAACCTGAATACGGCCAGGATGAACAGCTTTGTCCATGAGCGTGACCAATTGGCCAGCCGCTTCATCAAAGGCGTGCACCGTTCCGCCCTCACTGATGACCGTGGGTTGTGATGCCGCAATGTCGAAGCGCCATACGTGTTGACGCCCTTTGTCCTCTGCCTTGCAGATCAAGGCCGTGGCGTCTTCGCTCCACTTGAGTGGCATTTGAGGTTCGCGGTCCCATTTGGCGCTGATGGTTTTCCAAGGCGTTACTGACTTGCTAGATTTGGACTTGGTTGGCTTGTTAAATTCAAGCAAAGCCAAGTGATTGGGCTGCGTGTGTTTGAGGGCTTGGTGAGAGGCCAAAAAAGCCAATTGATCGCCAGTGGGGCTGTAGGCTGGCCCTGAAAGGTCCCAAGCTCGGTCTTTGACCAAGTCTCGAATGGCAAGCACTTTGTCACCCTTCAACTGAATTTCAGCCAAGGCCATGCGAGGCGCTGCATTCTGTGCCTGGTCGGGGTCGTAGACGAAAGTGATTTTTTGGCCATCGGGAGAGATGTCAAACTCATTGGCGCTGGGATCGCGGCGCGGCAACTCGAAGTGGGTACCTTCGAGCAAATCCACCACACGGCCGCTGGCCAAATTCAAAATACACAAGTGAGGGACACGGCCCATGGGTAAGTTGTGGTCCCAGTGCCTGTACACCGCATCTTCTGTGGCATATGCACTGTCTTTGCGGGCTTTGGTTTCTTTGAGTTTGTCGGCTTGTGATTGCACGCCCCTGAGCTGAGGCCAGGCCCAGGTAATGAACGCAATGCGTTGGCCATCTGGAAACCATTTGAAATCGACGACGCCTGTTGGCACCTCACCTGCCCGCTTGGCTTCACCGCCATCGGGTGGAATGAGGTAGAGCTGTGGCTCATCGTCCTTCTTGCCGTTTTGCTCTCGCTTGGCCACAAAAGCCACCCAATCGCCTTGGGGTGAAAACTGAGGACGGCCGTCTTTGTCGCCACATTGCGTCAGTTGTCTGGGCTCACCGCCTAAAGTGGAGAGCAACCAAATGGCGCTTTGAATGTTGTTTTCCTTGACGGAGGGTTGTGCCACAGCACACACCACTTGTGCGCCATCTGGGCTGATGCTTGGAGCACCCAAGCGTTGAAGTTGCCACATCAACTCAACAGTGAGTTGTTTTTGAGATTTTTTAGAAGTGGATGTGGGAGTAGACGTGGGTTTGGATTTGGGTTTCAGTGCAGCCATCTCTAGCAGGTCCTTCATTGCAGGGTTCAGAATTCTTGCGCCACCAGTTTATCAATGGCTTCAGCCAATTCAAAGTCTTTGTTTGTCAAACCTTTGGCGTCGTGCGTCCACAATTTAATTCGAATGCGGGTGTAAGCCGATGTGATTTCTGGGTGGTGATTTTGGATTTCGGCCAACTCACTCACTTTGACCAACATGGCAATGGCCGTTTTGTAGGTCTCAAACTGCCATTCATTTGAAATACAGGCATCAGAAAAATCACAGGTCCACTGAGGGATGCTTTTCATGCGGACTTCAATTTGCGCCTGATTGAAACGTTCATGGGCCATTCGATTAAATCCATCCAATCTTAAACATGGAGGCTTGCTTGGAGCCTTGTTTCAACAGTATTGCAAAGCGATTCGTTTTGCGAAACCTGAGGCAAAAGCGTATTCAGCATTTTGCGAACTTGAAGCAAACGAGGGTCACCATCCTGAGCATCGTCGGTGGTGTCGTTGATGCAAAAAAAATCTAACTTGCCAAACAGTTTTTGCAAGTGCTTGAGCGATGGAGACTCTAAGGTTTTGTCCGTTGCAATGTACACGTGCGAGTGGTCAATGGTTTTGGCCAAACCATGTGCCAAAGACCATCGCAATACAAAGTCAGAAATGATGGTGGGCTTGTTCCACGTGCGAAAAACGGTTGACCTCACCCGCTCAAACAACTCAGGCGCTTCACTTTCAATTTCTTGCATCACCGACTTCAGCATAGGTCTGGGAGAGTGTGAGAAAGTTCGGGGCGTGTGCTGATAGCTTGGGTCTATGGGTCGGGTGCTTTGGTTAGTTTCCAGCCATTGCTTGGATAGACGGCTGGCATTCTCAAGGGATGTAGAGTCGGCTTGCAACTGATTGCCCTTCACCTCGGGTTCATCAGACCACGAAACGTAAAAGCCTTTGTCAAAAAACCAGTTTTCCAAACAGACCGGCGCACCAAAAAACACATCGTCATTGAAATAAAAATAGCGTTCAGACAAACCAGGAATGTGATGGATGTACGACTCGATGTTGCCTGAATCAAATGTCGGCAAAGCCGAACTCGGAATCAGCTCGCGATGATCCACCAGGGTCACTTGGTCTGAAGCTTGATACCAATCGGGTACTTGACCATCGGTCACAATGTAGATGTGACCGTGATCGGGGAAAAACTTCTCAAGCGCTCGCAAGCTGAAGCGCAACTCTTCGTTGTCGCGATATCGTCCTTCAACATTGCCAAACTTGGCAAAGCTTGAGTTACTCGGCGCCCCTAATTCTTGCGCACATTGATCGCGTTTGGCACGCCACTCAGCATCGTTGCCATTGACCCAAAGGTAAACGATGTCAATCGCAGTGCTGGCGTGTTCTGATGGTGAGTGCAAAATGAAAAGTTAGGTCACAAAAAAGGCATTAAACCATTTTTTAAAAAGAAAAAGGGTTTGCAAAATTTTGCAAACCCTTGAATGAGTGGGGTGGCTGATGGGGCTCGAACCCACGACAACAGGAATCACAATCCTGGACTCTACCAACTGAGCTACAGCCACCGTAGAAGCGGAATTATAGCCGAATCTATTTCGGCATCAGGCGCCCTGCGCCTCAGACTTAGGCTTGGCCGCACTGGGCTTAGGCACCAGAATTTCGGCCTTCAGCTTGGTTTTCAATTGGGCAATGTAGGCCTGCGTTTCTGCAGTGCCCCAAAGTTGCGTAAATTGTTGCTGTGCTTGGGCCATGAGCGCTTTGTTTTCTGGCTCTGGTGGAAAGACCTTGGTCACACGCACCACCGCAAAGCCCTGAGCGCCCAAATCAACGCCACTGACTGAAGGCAAATTGTTGGGGTCGGCGCGCAATGCAGCTTCCACCACTTGGGGCAATTGCCTTTGTGTATTTTCACGAGAAATCACAATGGCATTGGGCAGTGCATCGGAGCCGGTTTTGGCCTTGAGTGCAGCCAAGCGTTGCTCGCCCTGAGCCTTGGCCAATTCAGCCGCTTTCTCTTGGGTGAAGGCGCGCTTCACAAATTCTTTGACCTCGGCGAAGGGCAATGTGGCAGCAGGTTGGTGCTTGACCACCCGCGCAGAAACCAAAGTGCTTGGAGCGACTTCAATGGCTTCCGTGTTGCGCTGCTTTTGCAAAGACGCTTCATTGAACAAGGCTTGCAACAACGCAGGGTTGTTCAAGATGCCCTTGGCCTGCGCTGGGTTGGTAGGCTGCCGTGGAACTTGATTGGCTTTCTGAATGGTCAGCTTGAGCTTTTCAGCCACGGGCTTCAAGCTGTCGGACTGTTCATAAACCATGTTGGAGAAGGTTTCTGCCAATTCTGCGTACTTGCGCTGGGCTTGTTGCTTTTTCAAGTCGGCCTCTAAGGAGGGGCGCAGGGACTCAAAGCTTTGGGCCTTGGGAGCTTTGATGTCGGTGAGTTGAATGATGTGATAGCCAAATTCAGACTCGACCAAGTCGCTGATGTCTGACTTTTTCATGCTGAAGGCAGCATCTTCAAAAACCTTGACCATGGAACCACGCGCAAAGAAATCCAAGTCGCCCCCCCTCACGGCAGAGCCAGGGTCTTGTGAGTTTTTACGTGCCACATCGGCAAAACTGGCAGGCTTTGCCTTAACCACTTTGAGCAATTCTTCGGCCTTGGCACGTGCTGCCTTTTTTTCTGCCTCGGGGGCATCTTTGGCCGCCGTGATCAAAATGTGACTGGCGCGTCGCTCTTCCTTGCTAGACAAACGCTGCAAGTTTTGTTCATAGTAAGACTTTAGGTCTTGTTCATTGAGCGTGATGGATTGACGCAAGGTTTCAATATCCAGAACAATGTATTCAATGTCGGCCATTTCCATGGACTGGTATTTGCCTTTGTTTTTGTCGTAGTAGGCTTGCAGATCTGCATCGGAGGCGGAAACTTTGTTGAAAAAATCGGCAGCAGGGAAATTAAGAATTTGAACTTCTCGGCGCTGCATGAACGCATTCAAGGCGGTTTGCGTTTGGGCAGAGGTTGCATAAGCAGAGGCTTGTACACCTTGAATCACTTGTCGGTTAGACAAATCTGCGCGCACTTGCATTTCAAACATTTCGGGCGTCATGCCCTGCGATGCGACCAACTGCTTGTAACGCTCCATGTCAAGCTTGCCATCAGGGGTGCGCAATGAAGCAATGGCAGGGCTTTGCTGAAGTTCTTTGGCCAGACGTTGGTCGCTGGCAACCAAATGCATTTTTTGTGCTGCCGCTGCAATGACCTTGTCGCGCACCATTTTCTCGAGTGTGGCGTATTTGGCCTCAGGGGTGTCAAACAGCTTCACATCGAGGGTGGGCATAGATGCTCGAATGCGGTCAACCTCGCTTTTGTGCGCGGCATCCCAATCGGTTTGATTGATTTTTTGACCGTCAACTTTGGCGACAACCATGCCTTTATCGTCGAAACGACTGTAGCCTTCAAGACCAAACAAAACAAAGGAAGGAATGATGAGCAAGAACAACAAGCCCATCATGATCTTGGTGTTATTGCGGACAAAATCAAACATGTGAGAACTCTCTGTGTAGTGGCGCGGTCAATGTCTTGAAAACACAAAAGGCGAACAACCTGTTCGCCTTTGCTTGGGGGTGGTGGGTGATGACGGGGTCGAACCGCCGACCTACGCCTTGTAAGGGCGCCGCTCTACCAACTGAGCTAATCACCCCCCTTAATCAAAGA
>JACCDI010605411.1_pt1 | contig 10133 bp, 9 predicted proteins | sample 7442791 | NCBI WGS metagenome assembly JACCDI01 (sample SAMN15323434, study PRJNA562643) | freshwater metagenome | isolation source: river surface water | place: USA:Blue River Watershed | collected 2017-08-15
GGCATTTGTGCGGGTTCTGTCCACCTTCTACCTATCTCGCTTTGGAACTAGACTCAACATTGGGCGAGAGAATGGTTACCGTTGCTATTCATGCAGGTTCTCTCGCTGCAACTGGAGGCACATTGTTCACAACAGATTATACCACTCCTGCTGGCAATCTCTATTGGGCGCAACTCAACGGTGGATTTAATCCAACCGCACGAATTGACCGATTAGGTGGCTTGAGCAGTTATGAATATTTAGATCCGGCCAATCCCAGTAGTTGGCAGAACATTGTTACCAATCAAATGAATGCTGCTACACCTGTTGCTCTGCATGCACAATGTGAATACGTAGAGGCTGACAATGTCTTCAACATTCATATGAATTCGCAATTCCTTCAAGAGTATACAGGGAACGTTAATTTGGTTGTTCTTCTGGTTGAAAGTCACTTAGTAAGTCCTCAAGAAGATTACAGCCAAACACCTTCTGAAATCGAAGAATACGAGCATGAGCATGTGCTTCGTACAAATGTTTCAGAGCCAATGGGCAACCTGGTTGTGAATAGTCCTGCAGCTGGATTCTCTGCAACCACAAGTTTCACCATTCCTATTCAACCGAATTGGGAACCTACTAATATGACTGTGGTTGGTTACCTTGTTGACGCAAATACACACGCTGTTTTGAATGCCGTAGAATATGAGATTAACTAATCTTCTCTTTTTCGTTTTTGTGATTATCACATCTGGCTTGAAGGCTCAACAGGCTTTCAATGCAGGAGTGGCTTTGGGCATGACCACATCACAAATAAGTGGAGACGGACTGGGAGGATGGGATAAATTCGGTTTTACAGGTGGTGCCTATGTTAATGCACCATTCAATTCAAAAAATGGTCTTCGTATTGGCTTGTATTATTCAGAAAAAGGTTCGAGAACGAAAAGAGACACCCTCAACTTCAACACTTTTGCCTACCGCCTCAATTACATTGAAGTCCCAATGCAATGGTCTTATCAGAACGGTCCATTCACATTTTTATCTGGAGTCTATTACGGACAACTAATCAAGCAAGAGGTTCTAGCGAATTCATTAACCTATTCGGTCAATCCTTCCTTCCGGAATTTCGATGTTGGAATTGCATTAGGTGCCATCGCGCAACTTGGAGATCACCTATTTGTAGAAGCAAAATTCTCTTCTAGTGTTCTTCCCACAAGACCTTCTCCGAATTTCGCAAATCCGAATTCGTACTACGAAAAAGGAAACTACAACCAAGCCTTGCATTTTTTAATTGGAAGGAATTTCTAAGTCTAATGAAGGTTAGTCTGATTACCGTTAGTTACAACAGTGCAAAAACCATTGTTGACACTATTCAATCCGTGCAAAATCAGACGTATAAGAATATCGAATACATCGTAGTTGATGGAAATTCATCGGATGGAACCGTAGAAATTGTGAAGCAATTTCTAGATTCTACGAAAGATGCTTTGCAAGATGGCAAGCAAGATTCTAAGAAAGATACTTTGCAAGATGACAAGCAAGGTTCTACGAAAGATGCTTTGCAAGATGGCAAGCAAGGTTCTACGAAAGGTGCTTCGCAAGGAGTGGTGACTAAATTTTTGTGCGAGCGAGACAAAGGGATTTACGATGCTATGAATAAGGGTTTGGCACTGGCTACTGGAGATATTATTGGTGTGCTGAACAGCGACGATTTTTATTGTTCGAATACCGTTATTGAACAAGTCGTTGCAGCTTTTCAGAAAGAAGATGCGCAATGCCTTTATGGCGATTTGAATTACGTAGATCCCGAAGACACGAAGAAGATCGTTCGAAAATGGCGGAGCGGTGATTTCAATAGAGAAAACTTCCTTAAAGGATGGATGCCCCCACACCCTACTTTTTTTGTTCGAAAGTCGTGTTATGAAAAATTCGGTACATTCAATACTCAGTTTAAGAGTGCAGCCGATTATGAATTAATGCTTCGCTTTCTTTACAAAGAATCATGCAGCGCCATTCATTTGCCCGTTGTGATGATTCACATGCGTGCAGGTGGTGTAAGTAATGTTAGCTTAAAAAATCGTATTCGGGCGAATCGGGAAGACCGTATGGCTTGGAAAATAAATGGCCTAAAACCAAAGTGGTTCACGCTTTTGCGTAAACCACTTTCGAAATTGATTCAATATTTATAAGATTAGAACTTAGCTCTAGATCTTCTAACTCCAGGCTTTCCTTTCATGTAACTGTACTTCGACTTGTAGAAGCTTGATCTTCCACGAACAACGCGTGTTACAGTTAATTGTGTAGTCAAATAGCTATCGTTGTGCGTAGCATCACCACGAGGTGAAGCGTACGTTGCACCAGGAGGAGCAATTTGGAAGTTTTCAATTGACAAATCGTTTGCAGTGTATTGCGGATTATCCGCAACCAATCCGTCCAATAACGCTTGATAAGTCTGATTGTTCACGAACTCATATGCTTTCGAATCGGTTGAATTTGGAGTCGTGTAAACCGTAGAGATATCATCCAAATAATCTGTAAATACTGTTCTCCAACTCAAATCCCACTGAACTCTCCACTTCTTGTTGTAAGTGAAATAAGCTCCGATACCTGCCGGAATTGCTAATCCGTATTTCGCGTATGCTTCTTTCTGTCCTTCTGTCTTCCAATCACGTAATTCAAACCACTCACCACCGTATTGTACTTCTCCATTGTTGAAGATTTGTCCCTTCGGATTTGAAGAGTATCCTGCTAATCCCGCGAACAAGAAGACTTTAAAATCTGGGTTGTAATAGCCTTTGTTTCCTACGTCGTTGTCGTACCAAATGGTCATTTCCGCTCTTCCACCCAATTCCAACAAATCATTTTGAAAATTAGCATTTCTAGCACGGCGTGGAGCGTAAGTCGTATAAGCATCACGGTCTGTAATTCGAATCCAATCGAAATTGGCAGAAAAAGCCAAACGCTTGTTCACTTTGTAACGCATGTAAGCTCCTGCTGACATTCTTGTGGAAACCAAGTGCATGTCGACAACGAAGTCTCTTCGAGGAAGATATTTTCCTCCGATATCTCCGAGGTAATTGGAAGCACCTACCTTTAATCCAAAATCCCAACGATACTGAGCCGTTGTATCATTTGAAAGAAGAGCTAAAACCAAGCTAAGAAAGAATACTATTTTTTTCATTTTGGGTAAAGTCGTTTGCTAAGATAATCAACAATTTCTGACACTCAATTGTTTTTCGCATTTTTGGAAAAAATTTCAATATGAATTCAGTTAGTCAACTTTTTGGAATAAAGTACCCCATTATTCAAGGGGGAATGATTTGGTGTACTGGGGCGAATTTGGTGGCTACTGTTTCAAATGCAGGCGGATTAGGGCTGCTGGGAGCGGGTTCTATGTATCCCGATCAATTGGAAGCCGAGATTAAAAAATGTTTTGAGCTGACCAACAAACCCTTCGGCGTTAATCTTCCGTTGCTTTATCCGAACATTGAAGAACACATTCAGCTCATTGAGAAGTATCGCGTTCCTGTCGTTTTCACTTCGGCGGGAAGCCCAAAAAAATACACTGAGCGACTAAAAGCCTCAGGAATAAAAGTTGCGCACGTAGTGAGCAGTAGTGCCTTTGCATTGAAGTCGCAAGAAGCCGGTGTAGACGCCGTTGTAGCGGAAGGATTTGAAGCCGGCGGACATAACGGAAGAGAAGAAACTACAACGCTCTGCCTCATACCCAGTGTGGTTGAAACTGTATCTATTCCGGTCATTGCGGCCGGAGGTATTTCTTGCGGAAAATCAATGCTTGCCGCTATGTCTTTGGGTGCTCAAGGAGTTCAAATGGGTTCTCGATTCGTAATGACTTTAGAGTCAGCAGCACATGAAAATTTCAAATCCGCGATTCTCAATGCAAAAGAGGGTGATACGAAACTTACCCTTCATGAAATTACTCCCGTCAGACTACTCAACAGCCCCTTCTACCGAGAAGTCATGAATGCATACGAAACGGGCGCCAGTGTTGAAGAACTGAAAGAACTCCTTGGTCGCGGCCGCGCGAAAAAAGGGATGTCAATGGGAAATTTGGAAGAGGGCGAACTAGAAATCGGACAAGTCAGTGCGCGAATTAAAAACATACTTTCTGCTAAAGATGTGGTAGAACAAACGATTGCTGAATTTTACGAGGCTCAAAAATCAATAGGCAATATTTCGTTTTAATTCCGTTTGATTTTGGCCATCTATGCAACGTAAGGCCTATTTTTGCACTCTTCAATAAAAATGAAAGGGAAATTTACTTCAGCACTGCTATTCACTTTTGCACTTTGGACCAACATTATCCAAGGTCAGTCTGCTGCTACCCTTACATGTATTGAGGTTCAAGGCAACTCGTTGAATATCTCGTGGACCACAACTCCGAACCCTTTGACGTTTGTCACGAATCACATTTTTGCTTCAGATGCATCGGGCAATTTCTCAGAGATTATTCAATCAACCAATATTTCTGGAACCTATCTCTACCCAGGTGCGAATACGCTCACGGGATCTTGCTGCATATATATTCAAACCGAAGACAACGTTGGTGGAGTTCCTGCCTTCAGTAACTCCGAGACTTTTTGCAGCACCTTTTTGACAGCTACCCCTTCGGTTTCTCCCCCCGGTTTTGTAGAGCTTCAATGGAATTCCCCCACAAGCAATGCCACATGGCTTAACGCTGTAAATGCAGAAGTTTGGGTTGAATATCCTGCAGGTGTATGGAATAAGGTTGGAACTTTGCCGGGTGCTTCGACTTCCTTCGATTATGAGGTGACTGTTTGCAATGATTTTTTAAATTTCCAAATTAGATACAGCGGCCTTCCGAATTGTGACTTCGCAAGTAATACAACAGGCGGGATTTTTTCCGACCAAACTGCGCCTGCAATACCTACTGTTACTAGCGTGACTGTAAACCCCGCTACCGGACAAGCAGAATTAAATTGGAACATCAATCCATCAGGTGATACCGACGGATACATTGTTTATTCGTGCAGCGGAACCACTGTGAATCTCATAGATACGGTCTTTGGAATCAACAGCACGCAATTCGCAGATTTGCTTTCGACACCGAACACAGGCCCCGAATGCTATTTGCTTTCTGCAATAGATACGTGTTACTCCGGAACACCACCAAGTCCGAATACAAGTCCTACTGGAAGTGTTTGCAATTGCACCATATTTCTGAGCCCTTCCACTTATACACTTTGCGACAATAGCATAGATTTTTCTTGGAGCGCCTATTCAGGATGGAGTTCAAATGTTGATTACTATGTTCTTGTTCACAGCACAGACGGCGTGAATTTCACCCCTGTTGATACGGTAGATGGAAATACCCTTTCTGGAACACACCAATTCAACAGTATATCATCGGGTATTAACTATTACGGTGTCATTGCCTACTCAACTAGTGGTGTAACCTCTGCATCAAATATTCAAACCATTAACATCGCGTATCCGACTCCACCAAGTATTAATTACCTCACTTCCGTTAGCGTAAACAGCGCAAAAGAAATTGAGATTACAGTGCGAACAGAGGCGACTTTGGTTCCGCACAAATACATTCTTCAACGCAAAAATCTATATGCGCCCTACGAGTGGGAATATCACATGGACATTACCCAATCGGCAACCAATATTGTCTTTACAGATACTGATGTCAATTCAGACGATGTGATATATGATTACCGTGTAATCGTTCAAAACCCATGTGGCTATTACCTCGACACGACAAACGTGGGACGAAATATTCGACTTCGCGGTGCAAACAACTCTGAGCTTCTTTTAAACAATTTGAATTGGTCGAATTATGTTGAATGGGAAAATGGCGTGCAGGAATATCAAATACTTCGTTCAATTGACGGGGGTACTGAAACACTTGCTGCAACCAATACAATTGGACAATTAGCGTTCAGCGAAGACTTAGAACCTTTCCTACATTCCATGGGGCAATTTTGCTATCGCATAGAAGCAAGCTCTGAACCCATCAGTTACTTTCCGAACGAAACATTTTACTCATACAGTAACAAGAAGTGCTTAAATCAAGAACCACTCATTTGGATTCCGAACGCTATGATGATTGACGGTGAAAACAATTTGTTCTTTCCTGTCATTTCATTTGCCGACACTTCTACTTACACCATGAATATTTTCAGTCGCTGGGGAGATTATGTCTTCGAAAGTCAAAAACTTTCAGATTCGTGGGACGGAAAAATGAAAGGAGAGTTCGTTCATGAAAACGCCTATGTCTACTACATCACCGTAAAGGACGGACGAGGTGTATTGCATGAAAGAAGAGGAACCATTACCGTTCTAAACAACAGACCACAGTAATGAACTGCATCGTTCTCGACCAGGGGAATACCTCAACGAAATGGGGTGTTTTTATGGATGGGAGTCTTATAGACTCTGGACGCATATTGGACGAAAACATATCGTCTGAACTCAATGATTTAAATAAAAAATACAACCTGCCTTTTCATTTGTCTTCAGTAAGAAGCGAAGACGAGCAAATCGCATTTTTAAATCGCTTTGCATTCTGCAACTCAATTCCCTCTGAATATTTCCCGACCTACCATTACACCTCAGGCGAGGCTGGAAAAGACCGCCTGGCAAACGTTGCTGGAGCTTCTCGTTTGTTGAAAGGAGAAGATTCTTTGGTGATTGACTTCGGCACTTGCATTACTTATTCGGTAGCTCGGCAAAACGAATTAATTTCAGGAGCCATATCACTCGGCGCTCAATCGCGTTTGAGAGGCATGCATGAATTCACAGGGAAATTACCGCTTTTGAATTTTTCTGAAACCGATCAGGCCTTTCAAAATTCTACTGAAGGCGCAATGTTGAGTAGTGTGAATTTTGGCATCCTGTCTGAATTGAAGGGCTATATTGAACAAGCGTTGCAAGAAAGCCCCAACATAAACCTTGTATTTACAGGTTCCGATGCTGAGCATTTTGCGAAACAGCTTAATTACCGCATCTTTGTAGAATTGAATTTAACTTTAATTGGATTGTATGCCATTACTTGTGCGAATGAATCTTAAATATGTTTTTCTTGTTTTGGTTTCAGCGATGTGCATGCACGTGCAGGCTCAAATTCCTGTCAATTCACCTTATTCGCGTTTTGGAATTGGACTAACAGATGTTGGATTTAATCCGCGATACGCTTCCATGGGAAATGCGTCAATTGGATTGCCTGATCTATCTGGCGTTAACTTATCTAATCCTGCATCTTTTGCATTGTTTTCAGAAACCACTTTCCAAGGAAGTGTCTTCGGCAAAAGTTCTCAGTTGCTTTCTACTTCTGGACAAACAAACTATTTAGGCGGACAAGTTGGTGAAGTCGCGTTTGGTTTCAAGCGTGCAGGTAGTAAATGGGGATTTGCTATGGGCATAACACCAGAAAGCATTGTAGGTTATCGCTTCTCGAACACCACTGCCATCAATGACAGCTTAAACGCTAAATACAGTTATTCTGGGGAAGGTGGAATAAACAAAGTGCAAATGGGATTGGGGCGTACGTTCATCCTTTATGCAGACAGCACCCGTTCTCGAATTCATTCCCTATCGATAGGCACTAACTTAAATTTCCGATTTGGTTCAATTCTTCAGATAGATCGAATTGACTACGACAACACTTCCATTTACAACAGTAAGATTACCAATCGCAAATCATTTTCGGACGCGAATTTCACCTTTGGTGCACATTATTCATTCCCTCTTCACCAAAGAAAATCGGCAGGAAAAGTTACCCGCTCTACCTGGTTTCACTTAGGTGGTACATATGAATTAGAAAACACCGTGAATCCAAATGTTCAAGATATTCGTCAGTCCACTCGAACCGTTTCCGGCGTTGAGCTGAGCGTTATTACTGTAGTGGATACGACCTATACCAATTTGTCTTTTGTTATTCCACAACGCATTCAACTCGGTGGAGCAATTACGCATGAGTTCAAAAAATCGGGAACACTTTCCTTCAGTGCATCGTATCGCCAACAAGATTGGAAATCTGTTGAAAGCATGAACGATCTTATTCATGTTTCCAATCAAAGTTTTCATAAATCAACCAGTTTAGGTATCGGATTAGAATACATTCCAAATGCCAACGGTGGTGAAAACAATTACTTCGGTGCTTGCACCTATCGCGTTGGAATGAAAACCGCAGAGACCTATGTTGGATTGAACGGAAACAACATTATTCAAGAAGCCTTTACGTGCGGATTGCAAATGCCTATGCGCTCTTCAAAAACAACAAGTAGCCTTTGCCTTTCAGCCGAATTCGGAACGTATGGCAATGCTGTTGAAACAACAACCAAAGAGAACTACGCCACTTTCCTCATTGGATTTAAACTTCATCCGTTCGAGCGTTGGTTCGTGCAGAGAAAGTATGATTAATCCCCTCCGGAAAATAGCAGCTGCGGTGGCAGTCATGTTCATTTTGACGGGTTGTCAGAATGAAATCTCAGAAATTAAAGCCATTACTGATCCGAAGCTTGTTCCCGTTCAAAGCACTTTCAATTCAACATTTAGTTATTCCATTGATGGTGTTGTTCGAACGAAAATATACGCTGTTCAATTGGACCAGTACGTCAGCGATAGTTCCTATTTAATTGCACCTAAAACCTTCTACATTCAATTCTTCGACTCGCTCGGACAATACACGGGAAACATGAATGGAAACGAGGCTATCTTCTCTCAAAAAAGTAACACCCTTTGGACGAGAGGAAATTTAGTTTTAGAAAATTGGAAGAAGGAAAAACTTGAAACCAACTCGCTGACTTTTTATCTCGACTCTGATTTAGTTTACACACCCGATTTCGTTAAAATCAGTTCCGAAAACAGCATGCTAGAAGGGAGAGGACTTCGAAGCAACGGATCTTTTTCCAATTATGAAATCAATCAGACTTCAGGAAATTTCAATACAGACAACAATGAATAATTTGAATAAGATAGTACTCGTCCTTTGGGCCATCGTGGTTGTAGCCTCGCTTGGTTATGCCTTGTACATGATCTCTTCGCAAGGTTGGGACAAGGGCGCTGAGAATTTGTTTATCCCTGGCATTGCGCTTATGTGGTTCCTTTTCCGCTTGGGCATGTATCGTAGAATGAACAAGAACAATGGGTAATATCGAACTCTCACAAATTTTTATTATTCTCGGAACCCTTGTTGGTTGCGCCTTTTATTCCGGCGTTGAAATCGCCTTTCTAACTTCAAACAAATTAAAAATTGAACTCGATAAAAAGCAAGGCGTTTTCGGCGCTTCTGTATTGTCGTCACTCGTAGGTAAACCGAAGTTGTTCCTGGCCATGCTGTTGGTTGGAAATAACATTTCACTGGTTATTTACGGAATTGTTTTCGGAGATGTACTTACCGCAATTATTGAATCCAATTTTCCATCTGTGAATGAAATCATTGGTTCGTATGGGGTGCTTATTCTTCAAACCATTATATCCACTCTAGTGGTGCTCATCTTTGGTGAATTTATTCCGAAGGCACTGCTCTCATCTCAACCAAACAAATGGTTGTTAAGGCTTTCTCCACTTATTGCCATTTGGTATGCCATTCTCTTTGTGTTCGCCTACAGCGTGACCAAAGTAAGCGAGTGGATTATTTCGCTGCTCTTCAGAAACTCTCCCAAAGAACAAGATATAGTCTTTGGAAGAACAGATCTCAATCATTACCTGGAAGGATTCACCGGTGCCAATTCACAACAGAATGAATTGGATTTGGAAATTCAGTTCTTTCAAAACGCACTTGATTTTTCTTTGTTGAAGGCGCGAGACTGTATGCTCCCTCGAAATGAAATTGTGGCAATTGACATCGCCGAAAACATTGCGAAAGCGAAAGAACTTTTTATTGAAACCAAACTTTCAAAAATTATTGTTTATCGGGAAAACATTGACCAACTCATTGGGTATGTTCACTTCAGTGATTTCTTTAAAAATCCGAAGTCAATCAAGGAAATTCTTCGTCCAATAGCCATAGTTCCAGAACCTATGGCAGCCAACGAAATTCTAAAAATATTCCGAAGTCAAAAGAAAAGTGTTGCAGCAGTTGTAGACGAATTCGGAGGAACGAGTGGACTTATTACTTTCGAAGATATTATTGAAGAAATCTTCGGTGAGATCGAAGATGAGCACGA
>JACCDI012192166.1_pt1 | contig 10132 bp, 5 predicted proteins | sample 7442791 | NCBI WGS metagenome assembly JACCDI01 (sample SAMN15323434, study PRJNA562643) | freshwater metagenome | isolation source: river surface water | place: USA:Blue River Watershed | collected 2017-08-15
CCAGACAGTGAATGTTAACCGTACAACACAGATGAAGGTCTAGTTTGACATATTTGAAGGAAAGCAATTATTTTGGTCATTGTTGTTTGTTGTTGTCAGAAAAGGGGGTTTTGGGGAGGATCACCTTTTTTGTGAAGCCATTTTAAAAAAGAAGACAAAATCAGTACATTACATGTATAAACTATCAGTAGATAAATTTTATCATATGATATGATACATTCTTAATCTTGTCTCAAGTAATAGGTATGAAAGAAGTAATATTGATACAATGTTTGTCTGATTCTGTTTATTTTTAAAAAGTGTGACCAAAAAATTAGTAATATATATATTACCAAAAAAATAAAAAATAATTCCAAAACAAAAACAAATAAATAAATATTTTTTTTTTACGTGCACCAGAAATTTGTTTTTTTAGGAACCGTCTTCAATTTGTCCACAAGCAACCACCACTAACAACAAAAATATTTTGTGGCCATGGCGGATGACAACAACAGCTGTAAAAAACCACCTCAATTATGATTGCCGGCGCATTGATTTGTGCTGTGTTTGACTTTTCCGTGTCCCTCCAAACTTCATTGACAAGAACACAACCATTGATGCTGACTTTGCAAGGAAAAATTACCATTTTCACCAATTTTTGATCCAACCAAAATTCAACAGCTTTAGCATAACCTCCAACATTGTCATCCACAGTCAACCAATGGCTCTGACAATGACATAAGTTGTGTTATCACAATCTACCAAGATGTTGTTAACACTATCAAACAAAACTGCAGGATGCACTTACATAATATTATATGCCAAAGGTCTAAGGATATCAACTGGTTGTTAGAGGGGGGACAAGAGCCAAGGTCCATGACAGATATATGGAGAATACTTTGCACCAAAGAGCACATGATACATGATGATGGTATTGTACAGTACTTCTCCTATATGTACTACATCAAATGTTCTCTATCATACACCATGAATAATAGCTGGGTACATAAGGGGGTAGAGGATACAGTGGGTAACTACTTCATTGAGTTAGCAGAACCCCAGGACAGACACCTTCACCATGGTTTTATGAAAATAGGCAATCTTGTCATTGATTCCTTGAAAAACTTGCATGATTTTAAATTGGGTCTTTTCCATTGTACCCTTTTAGAATACTAACACAATGCAAGTGATAAACAATATCTTAACAGATATCACTGGATTGATATTGAGCTTGATCCACTTACAGTTCAATACCGTAAGCCAATCAAGGGCTTCATCACATCCCTTCATCCACCTTCACCAAACATCATGGTATCTTTCCACATGAGCCAGCTAATTACAACAGCTAAAAAAACAAATGTAACCAAGTTTAAGTTACTGACAATGGTTGAAGAGAATTTTGACAGTAATGTTTATTATTATTTTTTATGACAATAAAAACATATTATCTAATCATGTCATTTGATTTACATTGTTTCATTTACACATAAGGACATCAAGCTGACAACCCACCAAGTGTGGCAAGGGGCTCTGTATTTGGCACAGAAGGTATGTTTGTTATTTTTAGCTATTTTATACTCATTATAATTAAGCTGTATACTGACATATACTTGTAACAAGAAAATGGTGATGTAAACAAATTTCATGACGGCATACAAGGAAACATACTTCAATAGAATAACAAAAATGAAGTTCAAGAAGATCATCCACACCTATTATGCAGTGGTATTGGAACATTCACGCAATGTAAGTTATGTGGTATTTATTTTTGTTTTATTTTATTTGTTTTTTTTGTGTCAAACATAACAAATATTTTTTCCTTACAAGTGATGCTACTGCTAGTAAAATGAATAAAGGTATGACATGAGCCATTTTGATACACAATCTCTTTTATTACTATTTGTATATGCGATTCATAACTTATTTTGAATCATGCATTTATGTATAGGTCAAAACCAAGACAACACACATCACAACAGACAACAAATTGTGCCACATGAGGTCACATGCAATCCAACTGATGACACAGCACATGATGATGAGTTGTCAAATAAATTTGCATCTAATTGTCATGATTCTAATCATCATTTTTATTCCTTATATAACAAAATGAATCATCATGGAAGTCATTACAGTCACTCTAATAGAGGTGCTTATGCAACACAAATAATGTAAAAATTCTGACCCATGTTGCCACCCCTCCAAACGGAACATATTCAAAATTGTACCCACCAAGTCAATGCACCAATGGCTAATGTCAACCATCATTTGGATCATGAATCAAACCACATGAATCCACAGATGAATTCTTCTACTGATCCATCATTTCTAAATGCAGCAACTACCCAACCAATCACTCAACCGCCACAAAAATCATGTCATCATAGTAAAACTCCAGTCGAAAAAGCACTAGCTGCTATAGCAAGACTAGAAAAAAAAATCAATTGCTTCGCCCAATTCCTCAATCTTCCAAAATGAATGCGCTACTACAAAGAGCAACAATAATGCATTATCAACAATAAACATGAATGAACAAATACAGCTAAGTTGTATGTTCAACAATAATTGCATACCTTCTGCATATTCTATTCAAATATGATTGACATTTTCAAAATATTTGCAATATATGATTGCACAAATTTTGAATTTATCATCAAATATTTCTACTGTTGCCAACACTAATAAACATTATACATTACAGGTAAGATGGGAATTGCTCATTCAAATATGCAACAATAAATTTGATAATATGGTAACAACTTGTTTGCCTTTGAGTTACACAATCACAGGGTGATTTAAATTTCATTGCACCCCATTGAATGCAGAACATTTGGCAGAATTTGATTAACATTTTGAATTTGGACTTAATGGATTTGAAAATGCAAAATATACTATGATAAGTGAGTATCAACATACCATGAAAATCCATACATTGCTAGGAGAGATGGTATTATTTTTGCATGGTCATTTTGAAAATGCCATGTCCTGTCTATTCTTATTATTTCTTTGAATGAATTCTAGTTATGTATACCAACAAATGTTTAATCCAACATAAGAACAATAGCCTTGATGGCTTTTACAAAGACAACCTTACATACAAATGAATTTGTGTTTTTTTGTTTAGCAAACAAACACTTTAGTTGGGACAAAAACTAATTTTGCCTTTTCAATTTAAAGGTAGAGAAAAACATCATTATGTCATTAATACAAATTCAACGTATGGTTCATTGATGATAGTATCAAATTTGGATAGCAAGACAAATGTTTTTGCTAGTTTTTCTGTTTGATAAATAAATGCAATTCTTCAATAATCTCAATTAAAACTTATTATATTAATTTGTCTTATATATTTTGAATTGTTTTTCAAGCAATGCCTATTGTCATGAGACTCTATTGTATCAATTACCAACAAAATTATAGACTATGATTATTGTAACAAGTTTATTGTTTGGTCTTTTTCATCAGTAATGAATAAAATTACACTTCTGTGATAATTGCAATATTCAATGGTATAGACTTGTAAAGTCTATGTTGTCTTTCAATGTCAACATTCCATGCAAAACAATTACAAAGGTCATATTTGGAGTCAGCATGGGTAATTGCAAACAAGTATCATCTGGATTACAATGACTTGAATAGACAATTCATTTTAGAATCATTTCTAGCTAAGATGTCAATAATAATAAAATTTTCAATACAAAATCTATCCTTAGTACATTGGTGGAATTGGCAAACATGGGGTAAAATGATTATAGGAATTTGCATGTTTTGTCATCATATATTAACTGACATGTCTTGATTTTCAAATCCAAGAGCTTGAGTCGATCAGATTATATTTAAATAATCATAAATTACTTTTGTGAGTCATTGAATTCTGGTATTTCAATGATCCCCTTGTTCCAACAATGTCATTTGTTGATTAATGAATGTTTCTTGGCACCATTCAAATATTCCAATGTTCAAATAACATACCAAAAAAGGAGTTAAAATGAATTCTATAACAATGTTTTCATCCTCCTTTATGTAATAATCAGTCTGATAGACATCTTACATATTGTACACAATATTCTAAACTGTAAACAAATTTTTAAAATCTTAATGAATCTTATTGATTGCAAGACTAGCTACATTTTTGATAAGGAATGTTTTACTACTTGCACACTTTATTCCATGATAACAAGAATGTGTCATGTTGCTATGGTGGTAAAACAGAGGTCAAGTTTGAAACAAATATGAGATAAATAAGTTAATATACCTCTAGAGTACTTTCATAACCTTATGTTTTGTTATACATATTAAGAATAGTGTTTGTTAGTCAGGTTAACAGAAGTAAGGAGGCTAAGATATCTGTTGATTAGTGATTGCTGTTGACTGAATGACAAATCTCTCAACTTAGTTGGCAATACCCTACCTTCTCCTTCTGAAAATTTGAGGATACTTTTGGGGACATAGGACATTGCTAGGGCATGTCCTTAAACTTTCAAAGGACGTTTTATTAAAAATCTCACTAGTCCCTCTCCTTTAAGTTAGAGTACATAATTTGAACTTAAACAAATGATGAAAATTATTGTTCATAGGAAAAATATATCATATTTGAAATCTAATTGAAATGATACATCTAAAATGCAATAAAATATTATTGAAAAATATTCTTCCCCATCAACAATCCTATCAGGAAGAGATGCTTCACCCTATCTAATCTTTAAAAGATTGATTTGTACAATTTGGATGATATGCAATTTTTCATGTCACAAGTGGAAGTGAGGACACATAACTGAATACAAGGAATCGATATAGACTCATGATTGAGTAATAATGCAAATAAAAATGTCTGGTAAACTCATTCTTTGCCTGAGATTTTAGGATATGCCGCCATTCCAAAGACATGTCAAGGGCATATCCTGGACATATCTAACTCATTTTCCTATTTCTTGTTCAACTCTTTTAGATTCCATGGTCAGTATTTTTATGTTCTAGTTGAACATACTTCTATTATGCCAATTTTGAGAAGTGAATCATAATTTTATGAATCAATTGTGGTTTAATTCTGACATTAAGAGTACAAATATTTAAAAAGTTCAATCAGTACGTTTATCATGAATGGTACATGATGTGTCACAATTGCAACCTTGAACAACATAAGATCGTGCATTAAAAATTATATCATAAAATTTTATCATCATTCATGGGAAGGACCAAAACAGCAAATTGTTCTCTTGGGAAGGAGTGTTGTACCATATATCTAAAATCGTCAATGAGATTATCATAATTTATGTACAAAAACTAATTTGCTGAATGCATGACATGTGCTGTCAACAATGCAGATCATTCTATTGCAACCAGCTTCATCATTCAAATATAGAGAGTGAATTTGAAGTGGGAAGTTTTTCCTGAATTGTAGAACATAACCATGAATGTCACAAGCTCCATAATTACTTTGCCTAGTAAAAGATGCAATAGCATAAGTAACTGACAGTGGAGAAAATTGAATAATTATTTTGGATGAAGACTGAACTATGTGAAGAAAAATTTATGAACTATGACATGTTCAATAATGAAGAAAATAAATTAGATAGATTCTATTGGGTAGATCAAAAATTGTTTCTCATGATAGTATCCACAATCTTATGAATCGGTGGATCACAACCTTTTGATATATTATAGAGGATCTAATGGATGAAATTACTCCATTCAAAATGTCGTTTAAAAAGCAATCTGGTTCAGATTTTTATTGCTAGAAGACTTGACAAGAAAATTGTTTTAGAACCATGGTCGTCAAAAACATTGAAATGATTGAATTGACATGAATAATTTAAGATCATCTTCTATGAACAAACTGAAAAAATAGTTGGTGATTTCATCAATAGTTTTTCAAGTTACATAATATAAAATTTAACAACAAGCAAAATAATCAAGAATGACAAATGTTTGACTTGTTGTTTGTTGATATGAGGACTGGTTATATTATTATGTATAAATTGATAATAAATATACAACAGATTGAACACAAATTACTTGATGGTATCATTCATGCAATATTTACAATTTGCTAATTTTTTATGAAAATTAATTCAAACTAGTTATAGGTATGATGTCAACAATACTTTTTTCTCTTACTTCAAAGATATGGAAATATTTACATCCAAATATTAGTGGAAATTATTGACAATTGATAGATTAAGCTTGTTTCATCACACTTGCATGGAGTGTTAGAATCCATGAAAATCAGATTTGCATCAATCACGTAATCAAATAACTTCAGAGACTCACCAATGTTTACAACCAATGCTGGTATCCAATTGATATCAATCAATTCAAATATCAAAGAAAAGAGAGAGATTGAAACAGTGAAGAAATACTACTGAACAAAACTGAATTGTAATATTCAAGACAAATGGCATTGACACTATTGAGACTTGAGCCTGTGTTTGGAAGGTGTGATAGAGGTAAAGATGGTATGCAACAACAAATACAAAGGGAAACTTGGATTTGTCTGGGAATAATATATAGAATAGAATTGAATTGAATTTAAATGGTAAAAAAAGAGGAAGATATCAGTCAGACATAATATTTATCATGTAACTACATCTATATTGTTTGAATGAAATCTAAACCAACTTGTAATGGTAATAACTAATTAGAAGCAAACAGCAGGATAATAATGTTGGATATAGTTCAGTCAGCAGTGGTCATCAGGAATGTGCACTCATTGCAAATTTCAATATAAATGTCTCAAATGTATCCAGGAAAAGAATTGAGATAAATTGAAAAAGGCAGTGAAGAAGCAAAAGGTATACTAGAAAATTTGAAATGAAATACAAAGAAAACAACACAGAGGATAAAAAGACAATCGTGAAACGCAGAAATTGCTTTTAAATGAACTGATTAAGTTTATCTAGACTGTATACGGTGATGAAATTCATCATCAGAGAAACCAAAACTAAATATCAAGTTTATTTTCATCCAAATGTTAACATGAATATTTTGCAATTGAATAATTGTGATCTGACTGAGATTGCCATTACTCATCTCCCATATCAAAAATGTATTTTTTAACTATCTAATTAGTTGGTAATCTTAGACACTCACTCATAATGGCCACCCTTGTCCCACAGGAGCAATAGAGAAATACTAATCCAACATCAATTCAATTATGATTAATGTTGGACATCCTGCCCAAATAATGATCATGAATGTTGAGCCAAATTACAACATTATTGAAATCAAACAATGGAGCAATTGTTTCTGTGTCCCAGTGTACATAATTACAAATTGAGAAACTGGGGAACAGGGATATTTCTGCTCTACATTCATGTTCTATTAACAGTTATTACTTGCATAATTTAATACCAGCACAAGGAATATGAACACCACTGTACTAGAAATAAATATTGTGGATTAATTAGTGTAAAATGATGTTGTGCTTTTTGTCACCAAGTGTGTATGTTCAAGCTACAAAACAACTCACTCTGTACTTGACCATCATTTAAAACATGGTGATTGTCAAACTGATAGTCACTTAAAGGCTAATTTTATGGCAGAGCATCATCATTCAATAATTTTAAAAATAAAAACACAAATATTAGTGCGGTAAAAGTCAGTTCTATTGAACAACAGCAATACTCTACAGACCTACAATGAAATATGCTCTCCCTTGGTGAACCTGAAATCAAAAAAATCAAGTGTTTCTTGGTAGTCAATAATTTCAAGATAAGCCCAATCTAATAACGTGAAGTAAAAAGTGTTTAACAAGTGGCCTCTTGTTGTCCACTTCTTGATCCAATCAAGTAGAATGACTTTTGACCTAAATTACTGTCTATATTCCAGTTAAATTTCTATAGTGTATCATGTGCACACCAAAGAAATATAGCAGAATTCCATACGTAGGAAAATTCATTTGAAGTAATACAACTATGAAGTTAAAAAAGGCCCAACTTCTGGTCTAATTAACAAATTATCTTTGAGATAATCAAATCATCCCACAAATATTGATTCAAAGAATTCATGATTAGTTCAACAATGAAAAAATCCAAATACACACAGGTAACAAATTGGTGCAAAAATGATAAGTCCACAAATAATTTTGGCACAGAAGTTTGTGATAGATTTAAGATTAATATAAATAAGTAGTATGACAAAGTTATACCTCAATGAAGCTTATTGCATACAAAAATAATTTCATTTTTAATTTGATTCTCATGCACATCATGGACCAAGTTGTGATAATGAAAAAATCAACAAAATAAACAGAAATGTTGTACTAGCAATAATCTTAGAATTGAATATATTTCCTTATTCATTTGGAGTATTAGATTTTGGTGGTCAAATCAATGTGTCCAGGATTTATCCTGTGTCACATCCTGGGTCATCATTATTGAGAAGATAGAACAGGGACTTTCATTCATGTTACTATTAAATCATGATGGAAAACCTTTGAAGATAGGAATCGTAATTCTATAAAAATTAAACATAGACATAAAAGTACATCTTCATAAAACGTGCAGGAATAGTACTTCCTCTACATAGTCTTGTGCACAATATTGTATAAAAATAGTATTGTTGAATTTTCATCATGCCAACATATGCTAACAACTCCCTTGAATATTTTTATAAATTTTATGAAGATGTCAAATAATAATTTCATGCAAAAAATGTGCACAACTAAAAATGTCTGGCAATTAGTACTCATGGCAAAAATATTGTATTGAGGTTTTGTTCCTTGAAAGTTATTGGATTATTGCTTACACAGAGAATATTTGCAAGAAATCAACAGGAATTTATTTTTTTTTCACACAAAGGCACAGTCCCTGATCTTTCCTTGACTACCTGTTGCGCTGAAAACGAACCCTCTAAGCTTCTAACATGTTCTTTTATTATTTTATTGACAATAATCAACTATGTTTTATTTGAAAATGTCAAAATTAGATTCTGATTATTAATAATATTCCAATAAATTACCAAGATATAAAGAAAATTCAGAAGCCATTGATTGCTTTCTTTTTTTTCTTTTTCTTTTTTTTCTTTTTTCTCATCTTCAGAAAAGAAAACAGGACAAAAGCACCAATAAAAAATGGAATATAATGACTGATTTTCCATTGATTGCACCGCAATTTGCAATCAAAACTGTTAATGAAACATGATAAATTATTTCCAAACAACCGCTCTTTTCCTAAAAGCACAGCTATTATTAAACCAAATTCTCAAAACTTTTCTCAAAAAAAAATCTTCTACGATTCTTTGCATTCAATTCCATTTTGAACACATTCTTATTGATATACACTCAAACATTTGAATAATCCACATTTACAAATTCCTCTCATACCTGCAACATTGGGCACATTTCCCTCTGAGTATTACTGACATCAAACACAACAAAAAAGTACAAGAAATTTTAAAAAATCAGATTTGTTGAATTTAAAATCTATTGGTACTATAATCAATACAACCTAAAATTCAAAAAAAAAACACTTAATTTTTGTTTGAAACACACTACCAGGTTTTACAAGGTAACAATTAGATAAAAGCAGGAAATTGAGAAAGAGGCCTAGATCAAAGAAAAAAGTTTCTCTTCATATTTCAATCAAAAATACTATGATAAAACTAGTAAGTTAAATAAAAATGTTACTAAAAATTTCATCAAAATTTTGGAACCTCTGTGAACCAAGCAGACAGGAAGATACAAAATCCCAATCTTGAAAATTTTTCATTAGATGAGAGGAATTTTTTATTTTCTTAGTGTAAAAATTTTGATATACATATCAATAATTCAAAATATGATGGAAGGAAAAGAATAATCATAATTATACAGTAATGTCTTGGCAATATACAAAAATAGAACAAAATTTTTAACAAAGATGATTACTCATTTAAAACAAAAGATTATTGATATCTAATGGATAATAGAAAAAAATTGCTATATATCACTAATGTGATTATTTCATTTTATCCTTTCCATAGAAATCTTTGAGCAATAAGAAGTTACAATATAAAAAGCAATATCAAAATCAAAATCAATATCAAAAGCAAAATAACAAACAAAAATCAAAATCAAAAATAAAAATAAAAATAAAAATCAATATCAATATCAATATCAATATCAATATCAATATCAATATCAATATCAATATCAATATCAATATCAATATCAATATCA
>JACCDI012202039.1_pt1 | contig 10131 bp, 9 predicted proteins | sample 7442791 | NCBI WGS metagenome assembly JACCDI01 (sample SAMN15323434, study PRJNA562643) | freshwater metagenome | isolation source: river surface water | place: USA:Blue River Watershed | collected 2017-08-15
GAGGGGTTTCGTTTGAGTTAGTAGCAGATGTTCAATATCAGGGAATTTTAAATCAAATTGCCGATCCTGGTGTAAATATGGATGTAATTCGTTTGGAAAAAGCGCCTCGTGTTGCTGTATATTCGCCTAAAAATAAACAACCTTGGGATGATGCGGTTACGTTAGCAATGACTTACGCCGAAATTCCGTATACTGTTGTGTACGATGAAGATATTATTGGTGGAGCTTTAAAAAAATACGATTGGTTGCATTTGCATCACGAAGATTTTACTGGGCAATATGGGAAATTTTGGTACAGTTACAAATCCGAGGCTTGGTTTAAAGAATATGTAAGATTTAACGAAAGTTTAGCAGGTAAATTAGGTTTCTCAAAAGTGTCGATGTTAAAATTAGGTGTTGCTTTAAAAATTAAAGAGTATGTTGGAAATGGTGGTTTTATGTTTGCGATGTGTGCTGCAACAGATTCGTATGATATTGCTTTAGCGGCCCATTTAACAGATATTTGTGGGGATATGTTTGATGGCGACCCCATGGATGCACAGGCGCAAAAAAAGCTAGATTTTAACAATGCTTTTGCGTTTAAGGATTACGAATTGGTTACCAATCCTGCCGAGTATGAGTTTAGCTCTATTGATGCAACTTTGGATCATAGTAAATTGGTGGAAACGCAAGGGGTTAAAAACGATATTTTCACTTTGTTTGATTTTAGTGCAAAATGGGATCCTATCCCTTCTATGCTTTGTCAGAACCACGAAAAAATTATTAAGGGGTTTATGGGACAAACCACTGCATTTAAAAAACAATATATTAAATCCAATGTTTTGGTAATGGGCGAAACCAAAGCTGTGGGATCAGCAAAATATATTCATGGCGAATATTTAAAGGGTACATGGACCTTTTTTGGAGGGCACGACCCCGAAGATCATACGCATCGCGTGCATGATCCGCCTACCGATTTAAATTTATTTCCCAATTCGCCAGGTTACCGTTTGATATTAAATAATGTATTGTTTCCATCGGCAAAAAAGAAAAAACAAAAAACATAAACCGCTTTGCTGCAATTTTTTAAAAACATTTTTATCCCTAATTTAACACTAATATTTCTTGGTGCTTTAATTATTTTTGCAAGTGTATTGTGGGATTTGTCTTTTTATCAATTACTAGGAAATACCTTAGTTTTGGGTATTTCCTTGTTTTTGGCTTTTTTTCTTTTAAAAGATTTAAAATCCAAAAAATCTAACCATTGGGCATGGATTTTTTTATTGCCAACGGCTTCGTATTTGGTTTTTTTAGAGCTGTACAGTTTAGTTTTTGTAGATTTAAATCACAAAATTGCTATCCTGCTATTTGTTTTTTTATATTTTATATTGTTTAAAATTGTAAGAAATCTAATTCTCGAAAACAAAAATCGGAAAATCGCAGATTTAAATGCCTTAAAGCAAGAGTTGGCAAATGTGCAATACAATGTTTTAAAATCAAAAAATGTAATTTGGTTTTTAAAAAGATGTTTGCAAGATGCTAAAAAATTAATTGCGTTAAACGATAAAAAAGCTTTAGAATTTATCGATTTGCTAACGATTTTGATTCGATATTTATTGCAAAGTAGAGATATGGTTTTGGTTGGTTTAAAAAAGGAAACCGAAATGGCTAAAACTTTACAGCAATTGCATTTTATCGAAAACAATATTCCAATCAATTTTATCATTTCCATTAGGGAGGAGGATTTGGAAAATTATAAAGTCCCTCCTTTTGTTTTACAAATTTTATTGGATCAAATTTTTTTAAGGGTTCCTATTATTGGTGTTACTAGTTTGGAAATTTATATCGAAAATCAGGTGTACTTGGTTTTTAAATATTACAAACGTGTAAAAACTAAAGATTTAAGCGAAGAGTTTAAGGATTTAATTGTGGATTTACAATCCCGCTATGATGCTATCGGCGAGTATTCCTCTATACAAACTATTGTAATTCAAAATCAAAATTTTATTAAGATTCCTTTAATTAAATAGTTTGGCTTAGCTTTTCATTACAATATAAAATACTACTTTTGCAATTATGTGTGGAATTAACGGATTAATTGGTTTAGAGGTTCAAATCAGACAAGAAATTTTGTCTGAAATGAATTCTGCTATCCAACATCGCGGTCCGGATGCAAAAGGCGAATTACACCATCAAAATTGTAGCTTAGGGCATTTGCGTTTAAGTATTTTGGATTTAAGCGAACATGCTAATCAGCCTATGGAAACGGAGCGTTTTGCGATGGTTTACAATGGCGAGGTTTATAATTTCCCGGAGTTACGTGCCGAATTAGGTTTAATTTGTAGCACACAATCGGATACGGAGGTGATTTTAAAAGGCTACGAAAAAATTGGAAATGCAATTTTTAGTAAATTAAACGGAATGTTTGCGATTGCGATTTTAGATAAACAAACGCAAGAAGTTGTGTTGGTGCGCGATCGTTTGGGGATTAAACCTATTTACCTGTATCAAAAAAATAATATAATTGCTTTTTCATCCGAGTTAAAAGCTTTAAAGAAATTGCAAAATTTCGGATTTTCATTTACTATAAATCCTAAGGCAATTTCTAATTTTTTTCATCTGGGATATATTCCTAGTCCGTTAACCATTTTCGAAGAAATCATAAAATTCCCAAGTGGAACGTATGCTACCATACAGCAGCAAAACATCGTTTTCACTAAATATTGGGATATCGAAAGTAAAATTTCTAAGGAAGTTTTAAGCAACGAAAAAGAAGCAATCACGCAATTGGATGCTTTAATTAATAGTTCTGTACAATTTCGTTTACGTTCCGATGTTCCTTTTGGCACTTTTTTAAGTGGCGGGATAGATTCCTCGTTGGTAACTGCTGTGGCGCAAAAAAATACTACGCACAACTTACAAACTTTTTCTATCGGATTTCAAGAACAAAGTCATAACGAAGCCCAATACGCTGCAAAAGTTGCCAAACATTTAGATACACATCATGAGGAATTTATTGTTTCGCATCAAGAAGCTATCGATATTATCCCTCAAATTGTGGATATTTACGATGAGCCTTATGCAGATTCATCGGCAATTCCAACCATGATGGTGAGTAAACTGGCGCGCAATAAGGTTAAAATGACACTGTCGGGCGATGGCGGAGATGAGTTGTTTATGGGTTACGGATTTTACAATTGGGCAAATCGTTTAAACAATCCATTAATAAAATTGGGTCGTTTACCTATTTCAAAAATTTTATCCATGGGTAATAACCGCATGAAACGTGCGGCTTTGGTTTTTGATTATCCTGCAAACGATGTACAATCGCATATTTTTTCGCAAGAACAATATTATTTTTCGCAATCCGAAATTCAAAATCTCTTAAAAAACAATAGCGGAATTTTACCCGAATTAAACGCCGAGGTAAAAAGTCTACGTTCGTTAAGCGCTAAGGAAAAGCAAAGTTTTTTTGATATGCAATATTATTTAAAGGACGATTTGTTAACCAAAGTGGATATTGCTACCATGAAACACAGTTTGGAAACGCGTGTGCCTTTGTTGGATTATAGGATAGTGGAATTTGCTTTAAATTTAAGCGAGGATTTAAAGGTTAAAAACGGCGAGGCTAAATATTTATTAAAACAGGTTTTGTATCAATATGTGCCTAAGGAGTTTTTTGATAGGCCTAAACAAGGATTTTCCATTCCGCTAGGGAAATGGTTAAAAAAAGAACTGAGTTATTTGATGGAGGAATATTTAAGCGAAGAAAAATTAAAACAATCGGAATATTTAAATGCTACATTTGTACAAAAATTAGTTGCCAGATTTAAAAATGGGGAGGATTATTTGTACACTAAAATTTGGGCATTGATTGTTTTTCAGGATTGGATTTTAAAAAATAAATAAGCATGAACGATTTATCACCACAACAATTACAATTGTTACAATCAGGAGAAATGTTGCCTATCATGGAGCATTTTTATACCATACAAGGCGAAGGTGGCAATACGGGTAAACCTGCTTATTTTATTAGGATTGGTGGTTGTGATGTGGGTTGCCATTGGTGTGATGTTAAGGAAAGTTGGGACGCTAGCAAACATCCTTTAATTCCTATTACGGATTTATTGCCTTTTTTAAAAGGAACGCCTGCTCGTGATGTGGTTATTACAGGTGGTGAACCTACTCAATATAATTTAACGGCTTTAACTAAATTATTGCACCAAAATAGTTTCCGTACTTTTATCGAAACTTCTGGTGCTAACGATTTAACTGGTAATTGGAACTGGGTGTGTTTATCGCCTAAAAAAAATACGCCTCCGGTGGAAAGTATTTATCCTTTGGCGCACGAGTTAAAGGTGATTATCCACAATTTAAACGATTTTAAATGGGCGGAATCGCATGCGGATAAGGTAAATTCCGATTGTAGATTGTTTTTACAACCCGAGTGGAGCAAACATGCCGAAATTTTACCTAAAGTGATTGATTATGTAATGGAAAATCCGCGTTGGAATATTTCTTTACAATCGCATAAATTCATGAATATTCCTTAATTGTTGTGAATACAAAGGCGCAGCATTATACGAATTTAATTAAAAACAAAGCCTATTCCTTGGGTTTTGATTTTGTGGGGGTAAGTAAAGTAGAGTTTTTAAACGAGGAGGCGGTGCATTTGGAAAATTGGTTAAAAAAAGGTTACCAAGCCAAAATGCATTACATGGAGGATTATTTTGATCTGCGTTTAAATCCAACTTTATTGGTGGACGATGCAAAATCTGTAGTTTCTTTTTTACTCAATTATTTTCCCGACAAGGAAATCCAAAGCGATTATAAAGTTTCTAAATATGCCTACGGCAAGGATTATCACAATGTAATTAAAAAAAAGCTCAAAAAACTCCTTAAATTTATTCGCGAAGAAATAGGGGAGGTGAGTGGTAGAGGTTTTGTGGATAGCGCACCCGTGATGGACAAAGCTTGGGCGAAACGCAGTGGTTTGGGTTGGATTGGCAAAAATGCCAATTTAATCAATAAACAAGCGGGTAGCTATTTTTTTGTATCGGAACTGATTTTGGATTTGGAATTGGTGCCCGATGCGCCTATTCAGGATTTTTGTGGCACTTGTAATAAATGTATAGAGGAATGTCCAACGGATGCCATCGTGGCGCCCGGACAAATTGATGGGAGCAGATGTATTTCGTACTTAACCATCGAACTTAAAAATCAATTAATTCCCAACGAATTTAAGGGGAAACTAGATAATTGGATGTTTGGTTGTGATGTATGCATGGATGTTTGTCCGTGGAACAAATTTGCAAAACCCCACCAAACCCCACAATTTAAACCCAGCGAACAACTCCTACAAATGAGCAAACGCGATTGGGAAGAAATCACCGAAGACATTTTCAACACCCTCTTCCAAGGCAGTCCTCTCCAACGTACCCAATATCAAGGAATTAAACGGAATATAAAGTTTTTGGGTGGGGAATAAATCATTTGGAATAAAAAAAATAGGTAAACAATTCTTAGAAAAAGAAGAGAAACTAAAACGAAGTTTTTCTTTGATTATCACAACTCCTTGCCTTGAGGCGAGTGGCTGTAAGCCGGAGTGGTGATAATCTTAAAGTTTATTTTAAAATTTAATCGGTATAATAGGAATAATGTTCTTTGGTATTGAGGTATAGCAACTTTAGTTGCTGTTTTAGGCTGAAAGTGGATTTTTTAAATGCTTAATTCTAAATGTAATTGGTGTTATTTATATTTCTCCAATAAATAATCACCATAATCTTTTTTATAGTCATAATTAAAAGGAATATTCACACCTGTTCTTAAACTTTTAACAAATGGAGAAATTTCAATGTCTTTAATGGATTGATTTTTATCTTTTGAAATCATTGATTTAAGATAAAATTCAATCCTGCCCAACAAACTTCTTTTTTGTGAAGCAGCATATACTTTAACTTTATCAATCACGTATTTATATAATTTTAATATTGATTTAATACCCATAAGCTATTTTTTATTCTTGTAAAAATACAAAATCAATCCGTACAACTCAAGCTTGATTTACAACCAAACTCCAATAATTTAATAAATAGGAAAATTACTACAAATAAGCAAGCGCGATTGGGAAGAAATCATCGAAGACATTTTCAACACCCTCTTCTAAGGGAGATATGTGCAATATATTTAATATCAAGTAATTAAGTGGTGTGTAAAGTTTTTGGCTGGGAATGGATGATTTTTGATTATACTAATTAAAAATTGTAATCTAACTTATTTATATTTATTAAATATCAAAACTCTTTTTATTTGTAATTCATTTCTCATATTCCACTTCGCTTGTTGGATTACACAGTTGTGTGCCACTTTATAGGTCTCCCGCAGATTGCACAGATTTTAAAATTTTATTAACGATAAATAATAATTAATTTTAATTATTATATTAAAATTAGAGAGTTATTTTTTCAATACAAGATCTTAAAATATGATTAGAATCATATAATAATATCACCTCTTTGTTTTCTTGAATTGTTTTTACAGCTTTATCCTGCGTGTTTTCATATCTGTCATCTCTATATTTACTTTCATGTAAAGAGTAATTTACGCCACTATTTGAAGAAGAATAAAAATCAGTATATTTTGGAAATTTAGATTCTGATGAAGAATATACATTAATTCCTTTTAAACGTAATTTTTGATTGTGATATATAAAAGTTTTTAATCTTTTAAATTCATCATATTCATACTCATTAATAAGCGTTACACCTCCTGAATATTTGCTGTAATTGTACTTCTTCATAACTAAATTATCTCTCATAATATACATTTTTTTATCTTCAAGGTTATTGTTTTGATAAATTAATACATCAACGGTATCTAAGCCTTTATAATTATAAATTTCAGTATAGTTTTTTTCTTCATTGAATTCATTAGCTTGTTCAATAATATTTTTAGATATTAATTTATCATTTTTAAACTTTTTTATTTCTTGAGATTTTAAAGTTATATCAACATCTTTTGGTAATAATTTTATAACATTATTATCTACATGATATTCATCAAATATATAGGTGGTTTCATTTATTGTCTGATTTGACTTTTCAAAAAAAGTTAATTTCAATTCATTTAAGTAATCTTTATTCCTGATAAAACTTAAATCATGTTTACTAATTAAAATATCATTATAAAGAAATATTTTATTAAAATAAAAACAAATATAGTTTTTATATAAATTTTTAAAATGTATTAATTCTTTATCTATATTATTAAATTCATCAAATGATATGTTAATTAAAATAGTCTTAGAGTTTTTTATATCTTTGGTAAAGTTGAAATTGGAATTATACACAGATACAAAACTCAAATCACTTAAAATCTTTTCTCCAAATTTATACTCATAAAGTTTATCAAATTCATAAGTTATTTTTTCATTAAAAAATTCAAATAAATTAACAAAGTCAATTTTTAGATTATTAGCTTTAACGTAATAATTTAAATAAGATGTGTCATTTGTTATTAGTAAATAATTAATCAAAATAAATTTACTATACTTGTTATATTCTAAATTATCTATGAAATATTTGAATTTTTCAGGGTCGTTTTCGATTAATAAATTATTTACTAATTTATCCAAAACAAAATTTGTAGAAGTTGAATCTTTATATTTGTTAATAAAATCAACTTGTATTATATAATCATTGTACGATTTTTTTTGAACAGCATTATAATCTATTTGATATTTTCTATTTATTGTTATTCTGTATATTGAATCAATCAATTTTTTGTTTATACAAAAAGTTTCTGAATAGTCACTTTGATTATATTTTAAAATACAATTTTCAATATAATCACTTTTAAAGTCGACATAACTATAATTCATTAAATTATGATATTTCAAATTTAATAACGCTTTAAAAAAATAAGAGATTGCAAGCCCTCCTTTAATATGATTGAATTTTTTATTATCAGACATTATTTCTTCATATCGTGTTTTATCCAAATTTTCTAAATAGAAACAGTACTCATCGTGAATTTTATCTAAAACTTGCTTTTTGAATTTGATAATTGAATCTCTAGTTAAATTTTTTAATATAAAATCTTTATTGAAATTCATTTCAGATTCTTCTAGTAATTGAAGACAAATATTATATTTATATTTGATTGAATTTTCACTAATACCATATTTAAACTTAAAATTTATTTGGTATTCATTTGAAATAAAATCATTTTTATATTCCAAATTTAGAGATGGAAAATTATTATGATAATACATTAAAGATATACAGTAAGGAACTATATATCTATAACCTTCTTTTTTATTTATATAATAATCATTTAATGATTTAATATTAAATTTCTCATTATTTTTAATTTGCTTTATTAAATTGTTAATTGCATTCGATCCTAGTGATGAGTTTAATGTAAATAATAAAAACATTAATAATAAATATATATTAAATCTGCTAATTCTAATCATTGTTTATTTTTTAATTTGAATTTTTTTATTTATTAATAATTCCTCAAAATTAGATAGTTGCAAATCATAAATTCCCCAATCGTCTCTTCCGTAAAATCCAATATTTCTCATTTGTTCTCTAATATGTTTTTGCTGGTTTTTTGTCGAAACTATTCTTTTTTTTATTAAATTTTTAAGATTTTCAATTTCTAACTCTGTAAATAAGTCTTTACCCTTTAGTTTTTGCATAAAGTATTTTTTTTTCATTATTTCTAGTCTCGATAATTTTTTATTTAAATAGATTCTAATTCAAAAATATATAATTACTTTAATTTAATAATACTTTATTACAATTTTTTTCCAAAAACATGTAGTTTGAAATTACTCAAAAATATTTTTCTAGACAAATAATTATCAGTCCATTGAGATTATCCATTTTGATTTTATTATTCTTGGGTTACTAGTTAATTTATAATATAAATTATTAGGGACACCTGTGCTAAAGTGTTTTTTGAAAAAAATCCATCAACCCAAATCATAACCACAAAATTCAAAAACCAAGCGCCGCCCAAATAAACACACTGTTACAGAAAGAAAAATGCATTGTAGCAAGTCAAAAAGAATTGGTAATCATAAAAGGCGTGTAATTGAATGTATTTAGTATTCTAAAAAACGTTTGAGCAGATAAACTCACTTTGTATAACTCGCTAAATCTACCAAAAACAGACCACTTTTAGCGAGTTATATTTATAAAAAATTAAATTTTTGAAAAACTTTTATGATTAAATGTCTAATACAATTTGAATGTTTTCTTTCACTAAATCAATTAGTTCGTCGGGTAATGTGCCAAGTTTTTTTGTTAGTCGTTTGTTGTCGATTGCACGAATTTGATCAATCATTATGTCGCATTTTTGATTTAAGTTTGCGGTTCCTTTTTTAAGGTGCACTCTTAAAATTTCCGAGTCCTTTTTTACATTTGTAGTAATTGGACAAATAATTGTGGAAGGATGAGGGATTTTATTTAGCAGGTTTGTTTGCACAATTAAAACGGGCCTTGTTTTACCGGGTTCAGTTCCAATTTGGGGATTTAAATCTGCAATCCAAATTTCAAATTGTTTAATCAACATAATCAATATCTTCAAAATCTTTAAGCATTAACATAGAATCTTCTTTTACTAATCCAGATTCCTTTTTTAGTTTTTTCTCTAAAATTTGTTTGCGTTGAATTTTATTATATAAATCTATAGCCTCGTTTATATATCGATTACGTGGTTTTTTAATACTTGCAAGTATTTTTTCAGTTTCACCGAAAATGGAATCATCTATTTTTAAAGATACTGTTTTCATATGAATATAATTTTAAATTTTTAGTTGCCATATGCTATTCGCCGATATTCTTTGGTGTTTGTGTTCAAACGGGTCATGGCTCATTTCATGTGTATATAATTTGGATATCACAAATGTATATCTTTATTTAATATCAGTAAAGTGTATCGTGTTAATAATTTCATTTACTGCCAAAAAAAAAAGGTTGTGTTTGCACACAACCTTTAATTAAAAACAATCAATCTAAAAAACAAACTAATTTACTAATAATTTAAAGCCTCTACCGTGCATGTTTACAATTTCAATGCTCGAGTCGTCTTTTAAATACTTACGTAATTTGGTGATGTAAACATCCATGGAACGAGCGTTAA
>JACCDI010279265.1_pt1 | contig 10129 bp, 10 predicted proteins | sample 7442791 | NCBI WGS metagenome assembly JACCDI01 (sample SAMN15323434, study PRJNA562643) | freshwater metagenome | isolation source: river surface water | place: USA:Blue River Watershed | collected 2017-08-15
AGGAGATTTACATGTCAGTGACTATGCGTCAAATGCTAGAAGCCGGTTGCCATTTTGGGCACCAAACTCGCTTCTGGTCACCAAAGATGGCCCCTTATATTTTCGGTCATCGCAACAAAATTCATATTATTAACCTCGAAAAAACACTTCCAATGTTCTTGGAAGCGCAAAAGTTCGTGCGTCAAGTAGCTTCAAACCGCGGCACTATTTTGTTCGTTGGTACAAAGCGTCAATCAAAAGAGATCATTGCTGAAGAAGCAAGTCGTGCTGGCATGCCTTACGTTGATGCTCGTTGGTTGGGCGGTACATTGACTAACTTCAAAACCGTTAAAGGTTCAATCAAGCGTCTTAAAGATATGACAGCTGCTCGTGAAAACGGCGACTGGGAGCGTTTATCTAAGAAAGAAGCTTTAACAACAAGCCGTGATATCGAGAAACTAGAGAAGTCATTGGGCGGTATCCAAGATATGGCTGGTACTCCTGACGCTATTTTTGTAGTTGACGTTGGCTATCACAAGATTGCTATTACGGAAGCTAAGAAATTAGGTATTCCTGTGATTGCTGTTGTTGATACAAACCATTCCCCAGAAGGTGTTGATTACATCATTCCTGGTAACGATGACTCAAGCAAAGCAGTTGCTTTGTATGTTCGCGGTATGGCTGATGCCATCCTTGAAGGTAAAGCAAACGCTGTTCAGCAGGTTTTAGATGCTGTTAAAGGTGATGCTGAAGAGTTCGTTGAAGAAGGAAAGGGCGAGTAATGGCTGCAATTACTGCTGCAATGGTTGGCGAATTACGCGCTAAAACTGATGCTCCAATGATGGAGTGCAAAAAAGCATTGACTGAAGCTGATGGCGATATGGCCAAAGCTGAAGAAATTCTGCGTGTTAAGTTGGGTAGCAAAGCTGGTAAGGCTGCCTCACGTGTAACAGCAGAAGGTGTGATTACAGCTTTCATCAATGGCACAACAGGTGCTTTGCTTGAAGTTAACTGTGAAACAGACTTCGTTTCTAAGAACGATGACTTCTTAGCATTGAGCAATGCTTGTGCTCAATTGATCGCTGAGAAAAACCCAGCTGACGTAGCTGCTTTGTCTGGTTTGCCATATGCTGGCAAGACAGTAGAAGAAGTACGTGCTGAGTTGATCGGTCGTATCGGTGAAAACATGTCTTTACGTCGTTTCACACGTTTTTCAGGTGAGAACAAGTTAGTGTCATATTTGCACGGTACACGTATCGGCGTGATGGTTGAGTACACGGGTGATGACACTGCGGCTAAAGATGTGGCAATGCATATTGCTGCTATGAAGCCAATCGCTTTGTCATCTGCTGATGTTCCAGCGGACAAAATTGCTACTGAAAAGAGCGTTGCTGAATTGAAGGCTGCTGAATCTGGCAAGCCAGCTGAAATCGTTGCTAAGATGGTTGAAGGTTCAGTTCAGAAATACTTAAAAGAAGTAACTTTGTTAAAACAAACTTTCGTTAAAAACGACAAGCAAACTGTAGAGCAAATGTTGAAAGCAGCAAACACAACAATTAAGAGCTTTACGATGTACGTTGTTGGTGAAGGCATTGAGAAGCGTCAAGCTGACTTCGCAGCTGAAGTGGCTGCGCAAGTTGCTGCTGCAAAAGCCACGGCCTAAGTAGTACATGTAGTTCGACAAGGGCACGGGGTGAAAACCTTCGTGCCTTTTATACTTTCGGAACTTGATATTCACCTACATTAAGAGAGATAAATACCATGCCAGCATACAAACGAGTTTTGCTAAAACTATCAGGTGAAGCATTAATGGGAGATGATTCTTACGGAATTAATCCTACAACTATTGATGCCATGGTGACTGATATTGCTGAAGTTGTGGCTAACGGTGTCCAACTTGCCATTGTTATTGGTGGCGGTAATATTTTTAGAGGTGTTGCTGGTGGTGCTGCAGGTATGGATCGAGCAACAGCTGATTACATGGGTATGTTGGCAACCATGATGAATGCTTTAGCTCTTCAAGATGCTTTACGTCAGAAACATGTAGAAGCTCGTGTTCAATCCGCTTTAAGAATGGATCAGGTGGTTGAGCCTTACATCCGACCAAGAGCAATCCGTCATATGGAAGAAGGTAAGGTGGTTATATTTGCTGCTGGTACAGGTAATCCTTTCTTTACAACTGATACAGCTGCCGCACTTCGTGGTGCCGAAATGGGTGTTGAAGTGGTGCTGAAAGCCACTAAGGTTGATGGCATCTACACAAGCGATCCTAAAAAGGATCAAACCGCTACACGTTATGACACGATTACTTTTGATGAGGCCATCATCAAAAATCTACAAGTCATGGATGCAACAGCTTTTGCCTTATGTCGTGACAGAAAACTACCTATTAAAGTTTTCTCTATTTTGAAGCAAGGTGCTTTAAAGCGCGTCATCATGGGTGAAGGTGAAGGTACTTTGGTACACGTTTAAGAGGTATAGAGGAAAATATTATGTCTTCAACAGAAATCAAAAAAAATACAGAACAAAAAATGACAAAATCGATTGATTCATTGAAATCGAATTTGCAAAAAATTAGAACGGGTCGTGCTCATCCAGGTATTTTGGAGCAGATCAATGTGGACTATTACGGTAACCCAACACCATTAGCTCAGGTAGCCAACTTGGGTTTAGCTGATGCCAGAACTCTCACAGTTCAGCCATGGGAAAAAAGCATGATGGGTGCTGTTGAAAAGGCCATCCGTGAATCAGATCTTGGTTTGAATCCAGCGACGCAAGGTAACATCATTCGTGTCCCAATGCCCGCTCTAACAGAAGAGCGCCGCAAAGAATTAACTAAAGTAGTCAAAGGCGAAGGCGAGGATGCCAAGATTGCTGTTCGCAACCTTCGTCGTGACGCTAATGAGTCTTTGAAGAAGTTAGCAAAGGATAAAGATATTTCAGAAGATGAAGAGCGTCGCTCACAAGATGAAGTTCAAAAAATGACAGATCGCTTCGTCACTGAAATCGATAAAATTATTGTAGAAAAAGAGAAAGAGATCATGACTGTTTAGGCAAAGTCTTAAATAGAATTCTCATGAGAAAAAAATTATCCAGCATGGTTCACGCTAGCTCCACTCAAGAGGTTCCTGAGGTTGCAAGTGTGCCTAAGCATGTTGCGATCATTATGGATGGAAATGGCAGATGGGCTACTAAGCGATTCTTGCCACGCGTTGCTGGTCATTCTCAAGGTTTAGATACAGTTAGAAAAATTGTAAAAGAGTGCGGTGATCTGGGTGTTGATCACCTAACTCTATTTGCTTTTAGTTCAGAAAACTGGCGCCGTCCTGCAGAAGAAGTTGGTTTCTTGATGAAGCTTTTTCTCACCGCGCTTGAGAAAGAAATTACACGACTTCACCGCAATAATGTCCGCCTTAGGTTGATTGGTGATTTATCTCGATTTGATCCACTAATTCAAGAGCGCGTTGCTGCAGCTGAGGCCCGTACAGCAGAAAATACCGGTCTTAATTTAACTATTGCAGCTAATTATGGTGGGCGCTGGGATATCCTTCAGGCAATGTCTGCCTGCATCAAAGCTAATCCAAACCTTGATCCTGATGCCATCAATGAGGAGTTATTGGCTCCATATTTATCGATGTCTTTTGCGCCAGAGCCAGATCTGTTTATCAGAACAGGTGGGGAACAGCGTATCAGTAATTTTTTACTTTGGCAGCTGGCCTATACAGAGCTCTATTTCACAGATGTCCTATGGCCTGATTTTGATTCTGAGGAACTTCAGCAATCATTTGCATGGTACCGTGATAGAGAGCGACGTTTTGGTAGAACAAGTGCTCAAGTAGTTAGTGCTCAAGAGATAGGAAAATAAGCACCATGTTAAAAGCTCGAGTTCTAACAGCGTTGGCATTATTGGCTATCTTTTTACCGGTACTTTGGTTTGCTCCTCTAATCTGGTTAGGTGCTTTAATTGCTGTTGTTATTACTTTGGCAGCTTGGGAGTGGTGGCGACTTTTATTTCCGCACAATCCTAAAAGAGCTGTTTCTTATGCTGGACTTTGTTTATTAAGTTTGAGCATCTGGTTTATGTATGCCGGCATGCAAGCGATTCAAATTTTGCTTTGGCTTACTCTGGCTTTTTGGTTATTAGTGGTGCCGGTTCTTATGAGTCGTGCACTTGATCTCAATATGCAATTTTGGCGATGGCCGCTAGCTATAGCCGGTCTATTTATTTTGCCAGCCTGTTGGTTTGCATTGATGCACCTACGTGCAATTAGCATGACACTATTTTTATCTGTGCTTGTTCTGGTGTGGGCGGCTGATATTGGTGCTTACTTTGCAGGTAAGGCTTTTGGTAGACATAAATTAGCTGTCCGCCTAAGTCCAGGAAAATCGATCGAAGGTGCTATTGGCGGATGTCTTTTAGTTTTATGTATTGCAATCTTGGGTGCTACTTACTTTTCTGACTTTGAATTGTTTCAAAATAACTTCTTCGACTTGCTTCAAGCAAAATTAGGCTGGGCTGTGATGTTAGCTCTGACAGTTTTATTAGTCGTTATGAGTATTCAGGGTGATCTATTTGAATCTCAGCTAAAGCGTATTGCTGGTGTCAAAGATAGTAGCTCCTTGCTGCCGGGGCATGGTGGATTTTTAGATCGTATTGATGCTTTATTGCCTGTACTCCCTTTGGCGGGCCTGATTGTTGCCTTGATTGCTTAACATGAGACATATTTGCGTTTTAGGCTCAACTGGTTCGATTGGGGTCAACACACTTAATGTGGTTAGAGAGCATCCAGACTTATTTACTATTCGAGCATTAACCGCTCACAGTAATGTTGAGATTTTGGCCCAACAGTGCCAGGAATTTCAACCAGAACTAGCCGTTGTTGGTTCTGCGCAAGCAGCCCAAACTTTAGAAGCCAAACTTGCAGCCTCGGGCATCAAGACTAAAGTGGCTTACGGTGCCAGTGCTTTGATTGATGCTGCCACTTTGTCATCCGTGAATACAGTGATGGCTGCTATTGTGGGTGCGGCCGGACTTGTTCCTACGATTGAAGCTGCTAAGGCCGGCAAAAGAATTTTGCTTGCCAATAAAGAAGCATTGGTGATGTCTGGTGATATTTTTATGTCCGCCATCAAAGTGAGTGGTGCGGAGTTATTGCCGATTGACAGTGAACACAACGCCATCTATCAATGTCTACCTGATGCAAACACATCAAATGGTGGAAGTCGTGGTGTTTATGATCAGTTGGGGGTTTCTGAAATCCTACTTACGGCCTCGGGTGGGCCCTTTAGAAATGCTTCCTTCGCCGAGTTGGAGAATGTAACGCCAGCGCAAGCTTGCGCCCATCCTAATTGGGTTATGGGCCGCAAAATTTCTGTAGATTCAGCGACGATGATGAATAAGGGGCTTGAAGTGATTGAGGCTCATTATTTATTTGGTCTGCATAGTCAGTTCATCCAAGTTCTGATCCATCCTCAAAGTGTCATTCATTCCATGGTGAGGTATGTTGACGGTTCAGTGATTGCTCAACTAGGACAGCCCGACATGAAAACGCCGATTGCGTATGGCTTAGCATGGCCTCATCGTATTCATGCCGGTGTAGAGGCTTTGGATTTTATGCGCTTAAAGGGCCTCAGTTTTGAAGAAGCCGATCGCCAACGTTTTCCGTGTTTAGGCCTTGCATACAGGGCAATGGAGATGGGTGGGGTGATGCCTACTGTTTTAAATGCAGCTAACGAAATTGCTGTGACAGCTTTCTTGGATGAGAAATTAAAGTTTCTTGATATATCTCATGTTGTTGAAGAGACCTTAACAAGGTTTAAGACTCATCCAGCAAACTCGCTCGAAACGATCTTAAATGCTGATCACGAAGCTAGGATCTTCGCGCAAGAGGCTATGAAGGGCATGATGTTATGAACGCCTTGTGGAGCTTATTAGCTTTTCTTGTTGCCTTGGGCGTATTGGTGAGTTTTCATGAATTGGGACATTACTCAGCCGCTAAATTTTGCGGCGTTAAAGTTCTTAAGTTCTCGGTCGGTTTTGGTGGGTCGATTTGGAAGTATCAAAAAGATGTCAACTCAACAGAGTGGGCAATTAGCAGTATCCCTCTGGGTGGCTACGTCAAAATGGATGACGAGTCCTTTAAATCTAAAAAGTTATGGCAACGTTCTTTGATTGTTGCAGCAGGACCCATCGCTAATTTCTTATTAGCTATTCTATTTTTGACAGTTTTGTTTAGCTCAGGCGTTCCTCAGTTACCTGCAAAGATGGTGGAACCTGCAAAGGACACTTTGGCCTATGAGGTGGGTATTTATGCTGGTGACCATATCACCGGCTGGAAATCAGAAGGAGAGCAGTCATTTAGACCAATCGCGAGCTGGAATCAACTTCGTTGGCGTTTAATGGATGCTTTAACGGCGCAAAAAAGCTTTTCCTTAGAAGTTCTGGATGCCCAGAGGAAGCCGCAACTTATTGTTTTTAATAAAGAAAAACTTCCGAAACTATCTCCTAACGCTGATCCAATTTCTCAATTGGGCTTAAAACCAGATACTTCAGAGCCGATTGAGTGGTTTGAACTCCGTTTAAACCCCATTCAGTCAATTTTTACCGCCTCAGAAAGAGTATGGGATATTACGGTTGTATCTGTTCGAATGCTTGCGGGCATCCTTACAGGGGAGTCGTCTATGAAGCAGCTAGGTGGCCCTTTGAGTATTGCTGATATGGCCGGTAAATCAGCCCAGGTTGGCTGGCAGTCTTATTTGGGCTTTTTAGCCCTCATTAGCATCAGTTTAGGGATTCTTAATTTGCTACCTTTCCCCATGCTAGACGGTGGTCAGCTACTGTATGATGTATGGGAGTTAATCACAGGAAAAAGGCTTCCTGAGTCCTGGCAAAATGTACTACAAAGAATTGGAGTGGCCGGCCTAATGCTGTTGACGGTGCTGGCTTTGTTTAATGATATTTCTAGATTGTTTTTACGTTGAAACCAAGTAAAAAATTAATACTAACTCCTTTGGCTGCTATTGCAGCTAGTTTGATATCCGGCCACGCTTTGGCTGCAGACCCATTTGTGGTCAAGGATATTCGTGTAGAAGGTTTGCAACGAGTTGAGCCAGGCACAGTTTTTAGTTATTTGCCTGTTCGTGTTGGTGAGACTTTCACAGATGACAAAGGTGCTGATGCTATTCGTGCACTCTATAACACGGGCTTTTTCAAAGACGTCAAAGTTGAATCAGAAAACCAAGTCTTAGTTATCTCGGTAGAAGAGCGCCCAGCGATCTCGTTGGTAGACTTCACAGGACTTAAAGAATTTGATAAAGATGGTTTGAAAAAATCATTAAAAGCAGCTGGTATCACTGATGGCCGTTACTACGATAAGTCGATTATTGATAAAGCTGAGCAAGAACTGAAGAAGCAGTACATATCCCGTGGTTTTTACGGTGCTGATATCAAAACAACTGTAACTCCCGTAGATCGAAACAGAGTAGCGATTCTCTTTAACGTTGAAGAGGGTGAAGTTTCAAAAATCAAGCAGATTAATATTAACGGAGCAAAAGCCTTCAAAGAGGGTGATCTTCGGGATGAAATGCAACTTTCACCAGGTAACTGGTTGTCTTGGTATACCAAAAATAATCTCTACTCTAAACAGAAATTGGTTGCTGACCTTGAGGCTATTCGCTCTTTCTATCTGAGCCGTGGCTACTTAGAGTTTGTCATCGAATCCACTCAAGTATCGATTTCATCTGATAAGACTGAAATGTATCTCAGTATTAATATCAGAGAAGGTGTTCAGTACAAGGTATCCAGCATTAAATTGGCTGGTGAATTGCTCGGTAAAGAAGAGGAATTAAACAAGCTCCTTCAAATCAAACCTGGTGAAACATTCTCATCAAGCAAGTTGACAGCATCAACAACTGCAATTGCTGACAAATTGGGCGCTTATGGTTACGCGTTTGCTTCAACAACGCCAACCAATAACTTGAATAGAGAGAAACAGTTGGTGGATCTAACGCTGACCGTTGATCCGGGTAAGCGCACCTATGTTCGCAAGGTGAACGTTCTTGGTAACGTGAAAACTCGTGACGAAGTTATTCGTCGTGAAATTCGTCAGCTTGAAAGTTCTTGGTATGACAGTGAAAAACTGAAGTTATCAAAAGATCGTGTGAACAGAACTGGTTACTTCACAGAAGTTGATATTTCAAATGAAGAAGTGCCGAACACGACTGATCAAATTGACGTCAATTTAAAAGTGGCTGAAAAGCCAACTGGATCATTGAGCCTCGGCGCAGGTTTTTCTTCTACTGACAAATTGATTTTGAGTGCGGGTATTTCGCAAGAGAATGCTTTTGGTACGGGTACGAGCATTGGTTTAAACGTTAATACTGGTAAAACTAATCGTACGATTGCTCTTTCTAACTACGATCCATACTTCACAGAAGACGGTATCAGCCGATTCACTGAGTTGTATACGCGCTCGAATATGCCTTTGTATTACACAGGTGATACAGAGTACAAAATTCAAACTACTGGTGGTAGCTTTAAGCTAGGCGTTCCTTACTCTGAAATCGATCGTGTTTTCTTTGGTATTGGTGCTGAGCAGTTAAAGATGACGACGAGCATTAACACACCTCAAGCTTATTTAAACTACAAGAATGAGTACGGGGACAACACACTCAATATTCCATTAACTGTAGGTTGGTCGCGTGATGGTCGTGATAGTGCATTGGTGCCATCACGTGGCGTGTACCAACAGGTTAGTCTGGAGTTGGGTACTGCACTTGGTGATCTTCAATATTACCGTGGTTACTACCAACACCAGTATTTCTACCCTCTATTAAAAGGTAATGTGATCTCCCTTAACGGTGAGATTGGTTATGGTGACACCTACAACGGTAAGGCCTTCCCAATTACCAAGAACTACTACGTCGGTGGTATTGGCTCTGTCAGGGGTTATGAGCCAGGTTCACTTGGACCACAGACTCTGAACTCAAATACAGGTTTATACAGCCCAACTGGCGGTTCATCTAAGTTAATCATGAATGCTGAATACACATTCCCAATTCCTGGTTCAGGTGTCGATAAGACTCTAAGACTTTTCGGCTTCTTCGATGCGGGTAATGTTTTTGATAGCACAATTAATCCATCTGAACTCAAAAAATCCTACGGTTTTGGTCTTTCTTGGATCTCACCATTGGGTCCGTTAAAATTTAGCTATGGTATGCCTATCAGCAGCAAACCAGATGACCGTTTACAGCGTTTCCAATTCCAAATTGGTACGGCGTTCTAATTTATTAAAGGTATATGTATGAATTACTCAGTTGTTAATCATTTAAACAAAGGCTTAATAGCCGCATTGTTGTCTGTTGGTATTATTGGTTCTGCAGTTGCTGCTGATGAAAAAGACTTTAGCGGAAAAATTGGTGTTGTTAATTCTGAGAGAATTTTCAAAGAATCCAATATGGCTAAGGCAAGTCAAGCTAAACTTCAAAGTGATTTTGCTAAGCGTGAAAAAGATTTGCGCGATGATGCGCAAAAGATCAAAGCTGCTGCTGAAAAGTTAGATAGAGAAGCTGCTGTGATGTCAGATACAGATCGCGTTCGAAAGCAACGTGAACTTGCTGATGCAGATCGCGAATTACAGCGCAAACAACGTGAGTTTACTGAAGACGTTAACCAGCGTAGTTTTGAGGAACGCTCTAAGATCGCTCAAAAAGCGAATCAGGCATTGAAGACGGTTGCTGAGCAACGCAAGCTTGACTTGATCGTACAAGAGGCAGCTTATGTTAATCCTCGCATTGATGTCACTGATGATGTGATTAAAGCGCTTAACGGCTCACGTTAATTATTATCAAATAAGTTACCAGGAATACACATGCCTACTATTGCAGAGTTAGCTGAAAGATTTTCAGCTCGCTTAGTGGGTAGTGGTTCTATATCAGTTGATGGATTTGCCCCGCTTTCTGAAGCAGATTCATCAAAATTAGCTTTTCTAGCAAATCCACTTTATAGAAACGAAGCTCTCTCGAGTGATGCTGCAGGCTTAATTGTTTCGGATTCTGATTTTGAATTTTTAAGCAATCAAGAACAGCAGACATCTAAAGATAGAGCTTATCTAATTACTAAAAACCCTTACGCTTTATTCGCAAGAATTTC
>JACCDI011614277.1_pt1 | contig 10129 bp, 9 predicted proteins | sample 7442791 | NCBI WGS metagenome assembly JACCDI01 (sample SAMN15323434, study PRJNA562643) | freshwater metagenome | isolation source: river surface water | place: USA:Blue River Watershed | collected 2017-08-15
ACGTTGATGAAGCCGCTCCTGAGGATCAGGTTTTTGAATCCCACGGCATCAAAATTTTTGTAGACCCCAAAAGTTTGACTTACATTGATGGAACTGAGCTTGATTTTGTTCGTGAGGGACTTAATGAGGGATTTAAGTTTCAGAATCCCAATGTGAAAGATGAGTGTGGTTGTGGCGAATCTTTCCGCGTCTGACAACTACTTCACTTTTTTTGGACTTAGCCCTCGTTTCAATCTCGATACGTCGGCCTTAGATCAAACCTATTTAGCAATTCAGAAAGAAGTTCATCCCGATCGGCATAGCGCTGGTTCGGATACTGAGCAGCGCCTAGCCATGCAAATGGCAACCTATGCCAATACTGCTTATCGCACTCTCAAAGACCCAATCCAGCGGGGGCTCTATCTCTGCCAATTAAATGGATTTGAAGCAAATTTAGAGACCAATACGGCGATGCCCGTGCAATTCTTGATGAAGCAGATGGAGTGGCGTGAAACGTTGGATGAGTCTGCAACCGATTTAGAGACTCTGGAGGGGCTTGCTAGCGAAGTTGATAGCGCACGCCAAGAATACCTTCAAGAATTAGCAGAATCGCTCGAGCACTCTTCGTATGCAAATGCGGTTGATTTGCTACGAGGCCTTATGTTTATCGATAAGTTTGCCAGTGAGTTGGATGACGCAATTGCTGAACTAGCCTAACAATCACGAGAATAAGAATGGCTTTATTACAAATTGCTGAACCAGGAATGTCACTGGCGCCTCATGAGCGCAAAGTTGCGATTGGTATTGATCTTGGAACTACAAACTCCCTAGTTGCGGTCGTTCGAGATGCCTTACCCAAGGTGCTGCCTGATGAAAAAGGGCATGAACTATTTCCTTCCGTGATTCGTTACTTGCCAGATGGCAGAACCCAAGGAGGATTTGATGCTCTTGCTCATGCAATCGAGGACCCAAAAAATACGATTGTTTCAGTAAAGCGATTGATGGGGCGTGGCATTCAGGATCTTGCTAATCAAAGCGCTCCTTATGAGTTTATTGATGAGCCCGGTATGGTGAAATTACGCACCGTTGCCGGCGATAAGAGTCCCGTTGAAGTAAGTGCCGAGATCTTAGCGCGACTGCGACAGCTTGCCGAGGACTCTGTGCAAGATGAAATTATCGGGGCCGTGATCACGGTCCCAGCTTATTTTGATGATGCTCAGCGTCAAGCGACCAAAGACGCCGCAAAGCTTGCTGGTCTTAATGTTTTAAGGCTCCTGAATGAGCCAACGGCTGCAGCAATTGCCTATGGTCTTGATAACGCGAGCGAGGGCATTTATGCCGTTTATGACCTTGGTGGTGGAACATTTGATATCTCCATCCTAAAAATGACTCGCGGTGTCTTTGAGGTTTTGTCGACTGGCGGTGATTCTGCGCTCGGTGGCGATGATTTTGATCACAGTATTTATCACTGGATTATTAATGAAGCCAAACTTTCAAACCTAGCATCAAAGGATCAGCGAGCTCTATTGCTTGCCGCCAAAGCCGCCAAGGAGCGCTTGAGTCAAACGATGGAAACTTCTATTCAATTAACCTTGAGTAATGGATTTTCAGTTGATCTCAAGCTAAGCCGAGCACAGTTTGAGGACTTCACGAATCATCTAGTTACTAAAACTATGACATCGGTTCGTAAAGCCTTGCGTGATGCGCAATTACAAGTTGATGATATTAAGGGTGTGGTTATGGTTGGTGGTGCAACACGAATGCCGCATGTTCAAAATACCGTTGCTACTTTTTTTAAAACGCAACCCTTAAATAATCTCAATCCGGATCAAGTGGTAGCTCTTGGAGCGGCAATGCAGGCTGATCTCTTAGCAGGTAATCAAAGTAAAAATGATCAATGGTTATTGCTAGATGTGATTCCATTATCACTTGGTTTGGAAACCATGGGTGGTCTGGTTGAAAAAATCATTCCACGCAACACCCCGATTCCAGTTGCCAGAGCACAGGATTTCACAACCTTTAAGGATGGTCAAACTGGTTTGTCCTTGCATATTGTGCAAGGCGAGCGCGAGGTGGTTGATGCCTGCCGGTCACTTGGCCGATTTGAGCTTAAAGGAATCCCACCGATGGTAGCGGGTGCGGCGCGGATACGAGTCACTTTCCAGGTGGATGCAGATGGCTTGTTGTCCGTTCATGCAGTTGAACAAAATTCTGGGGCGCATGCCTCGATTGAGATCAAACCATCTTATGGTTTAAGTGATACTGAGATCGCTCGAATGCTGCAGGATGGTTTTCAGTCTGCCAAGGAAGATATGCAAGCCCGCTCCTTACGCGAAGAGCAGGTCGAGGCAAAACGTTTGTTAGAGGCGGTCGAATCGGCCCTGCAAGAAGATGGCCAGTTACTAACGGATGTTGAAAGGGCGTTGATCCGAAAAGAAATGAACCAATTACGGGTTAGTCTTGAGTCTGAGAAGGATAGCGCTCTCTTGCGTAAGGCGATTGAGAAAGCTGCCAAGACAACCGATTCATTTGCTGAGAAACGCATGAACGCTAGTATTCAGAGAGCGTTGACCGGAAAGAATGTTGCCGAGATTTAATTATTGAGACTGAACAGATGACCCAAATTGTTGTATTACCTCATGCTGAGTATTGCCCCGATGGCGCAGTGATTGATGCCAAACCTGGAACTAGTATCTGCGAAACCTTATTGGCCAACGATATTGAAATCGAGCACGCTTGCGATATGGTTTGTGCTTGCACAACCTGTCATGTAATTGTGCGCGAGGGTTTCAATAGCTTAAATGAGCCCGATGAAAATGAGGAAGACATGCTGGATCGCGCCTGGGGTTTGTCACCCCAATCACGCTTATCATGCCAAGCGATTGTTGCTAGTACCGATTTAGTTATTGAGATTCCAAAATATTCGATTAATCACGCGAAAGAAAATCATTAAATCGATTTATGTTGGGGCGGATTCGTAAAAAGCAGATTATTGATGAGCAATTGGCTTTTAGCAATCAAGCGGAGCCGGTGATTTGCCCAATATGCTCTCGAGAAATACCCCCCGAACAACGCGATGCCCATCATTTAGTACCTCGCTCAAAGGGTGGCAAGGTCACCGAGTATTTGCATCGGATATGTCATCGGCAAATTCATGCGCTTTTTACGGAGACAGAACTGGCTGCCAAATTAAATACGGCAGAATCAATTCGAGAGCATCCGCAGATGCAGACCTTTATTCAATGGGTGCAGCGCAAACCGAATGCATTCTATGAGCGGGTCGCAAAAAGTACCCGTTTGCGTAATCGATAGTCTCTTAGTCGTCTTCGCGTCGTAGATGTGGAAACAGAATCACATCACGAATATTGGGAACATCGGTTAGGAGCATGACTAAGCGATCAATTCCAATACCGCAACCGCCTGTCGGTGGCATGCCATACTCCAAAGCACGAATGAAGTCATGGTCAAAGTACATGGCCTCTTCATCACCAGCTTCTTTTTGAGCTACTTGTTTACGAAAACGCTCTGCTTGATCCTCCGCATCATTGAGTTCTGAGAAGCCATTGGCAATCTCACGACCGGTAATAAATAGTTCAAAGCGTTCAGTAATTCCTTTGCGGGTATCTGATTCACGAGCAAGCGGACTGACCTCAATGGGGTAATCAATGATGAAAGTAGGATCCCATAAATGCTCTTCAGCTACCAGTTCAAAAAGGGCTAATTGCAAAGCACCGATACCTGCATTTTTCAGGGTGGGGGAGTTGATATCTTCACCACCTTTTTTTAGCTCAGTACGAATAAAGTCGGCATCTTCTAATTGACTAGGAGAATAAGACTTTTTCGAAAGAGGAGCATATTTCAGAATTGCTTCTGTGATCGTTAAGCGATCAAATGGTTTTGCAAGATCAAGTGCTTTACCTTGATGGGTCAAAGTAGCCGTTCCTTGTGCATCGATTGCGGCACTGCGGATCAAGTTCTCGGTAAAGTCCATTAACCAACGGTAATTGGTATAGGCAGCATAAAACTCCATCATCGTGAACTCGGGGTTATGGCGTGGGCTTACACCTTCATTCCGGAAATTACGATTGATTTCAAAAACGCGCTCAAAGCCACCAACAATCAAGCGTTTTAGATAAAGCTCTGGCGCAATCCGCAAGAACATTTGCATATCCAAAGCGTTGTGGTGCGTAATAAATGGTTTAGCAGCAGCCCCGCCAGGAATGGGGTGGAGCATTGGTGTCTCAACTTCGATAAAGTCAGCATCGGTCATATGGCGACGTAAAGATGCGATCGCCTTACTACGGGCCAAGAAGGTATTACGACTTTCAGGATTGACGATTAGATCGACGTAGCGCTGGCGATATTTAAGCTCTTGGTCTGCTAAGCCATGAAATTTATCGGGTAAAGGCCTTAACGATTTACTCAAGAGGCGCAAAGTTGAGCACTCTACCGATAATTCACCTTTATTGGTTTTAAAAAGATGACCTTCGGCCGCAATAATGTCACCAAGATCCCAATGCTTAAATGCAGCATGCACTTCAGAGCCAGTAATGTCATCACTGATATAGAACTGGATTTGACCGCTGCGATCCTGAATGGTGGCGAAACTGGCTTTTCCCATCACGCGCTTTAAAACCATACGACCCGCAACCTTAACGGCAATTTTCTTTTGCGCTAGCTCTTCTTTATTGAAAGAGTCGTAATGCGCATGAAGATCAGCTGCTAAATGCGTGGGGACAAAATCATTGGGGTAGGCAACACCAGTTTGCCGTAACTTCGCTAATTTTTCACGGCGCTCAGCGATGATGTGGTTTTCATCAAGTGGTGGATTATTTTCGTCTTGCTTCGGTGGGTTATTCATAATTTGGATATTACACGCCTTGTTTCAGGCTTGCTTCAATAAAGGCATCAAGATCACCATCGAGTACTTTTTGGGTGTTTGATATTTCAACATTAGTACGCAAATCTTTAATCCGACTTTGATCAAGAACATAGGACCGAATTTGGTGGCCCCAGCCCACGTCTGTTTTGCTTGCTTCTAATTTATCTTGCTCGGCACGGCGTTTACGCATCTCGTGTTCGTAGAGTCGTGATTTCAGCATGCTCATGGCCTCAGCGCGATTACGATGTTGACTACGATCGTTTTGGCACTGAACCACTATGCCGGTGGGAATATGGGTTAAACGGACTGCCGAGTCGGTCTTATTGATGTGCTGACCGCCAGCACCCGAAGCGCGGTAGGTATCTGTGCGAATATCGGCTGGATTTACTTCGATTTCAATCGAGTCATCAATTTCTGGGTATACATAAATACTGGCAAAGGATGTATGACGACCGCCCGAGGAATCAAAGGGAGATTTACGAACTAGACGATGCACGCCGGTTTCAGAACGGAGGTGCCCATAGGCATATTCACCATCAACCTTAATGGTTGCGCTCTTAATACCCGCAACATCACCGTCGGACTCTTCTAGGATCTCTGTTTTATAGCCTTTGCGTTCGCAATATTTTAGGTATTGGCGATAGAGCATGCTGGCCCAATCACATGCTTCCGTGCCGCCCGCACCTGCTTGGATATCAATAAAACAATTGCAGGGATCCATTTCGTTATGGAACATGCGTCGGAACTCTGAATCAGCGATTATTTTTTCGTAAAAGCGCGCATCTGTCTCTAGCGATAGTAGGGTCTCAAAATCATCTTCAGCCCGGGCGAGCTCCATCAACTCAATACTGCTAGTGATGTTTTGATTTAGATGATTTAGGGTATTGACAACACCCTCGAGTATTTTCTTTTCTTTACCGAAGGCCTGAGCCTGCTTGGGGTCATCCCAGATTTTGGGATCTTCCAGAATTCGGTTTACTTCAATGAGGCGATTTGACTTACTGTCAAAGTCAAAGATACCCCCTTAGTGCTTGTTCGCGCTCGAGTAAATCTTTAAAGGTGTTATTGATTTGATTGAGTTGTTCGGCTTCCATCCCTAAATTATACGGGTAAGAATTAGGATGGATGATTCATTGCCTCAATCATTAATTGCACGCGAGGTTCAGAGAGAAAGCGGTCGGTGACCAATCGGAATGCTAATTGAGCCCTTTGGGGAAGATCTTGGGTACGGTTAAACCAAACTGCTTGAACAATCGGTGCAAGCTGATCGTTACCGAGCTTGGGCCGTAATTGCAGTCTTAAATGCTTATCTTTCATGAGGGACTGTTGCAATACTTCAAACTCTCCATAGAACAATGGTTGAGGAAAGCCTTGCCCCCAGATTTCTTGGTTCAGTAGATCACCAACCTCAACACTAAAGTCGTCTTTAGCCAAAGAGCCATCATGAACGCAGCGTCTTTGCAAGAGGTCATCGTTTAAGAGTGAGGAGCTTATTTCTAAAAAACAGCGCTCAAACTCCGGAAAGTCTGATTGCCGAATAGTGAGACCGGCTGCCATTGCATGTCCACCAAACTTTTGGATTAACTGCGGATATCGTTTGGAAACTAAATCGAGGGTATCGCGTAAATGAAAGCCTTGAATAGAGCGACCAGAGCCACGTAGTAATGGCTCGCCAACGGCATCTTCAGTTGGAGCAAAAACGATTGTGGGTCGATTGAATCGCTCTTTTAGGCGTGATGCCACAATCCCGACCACCCCCTGATGCCAACTGGGATTCCACAAGCAAAGAGCGGGGCGGTCTTCAATCTCAATGCGAGATAGATTTGCAAGAGCAGATTCTTGCATGCCCGATTCAATCACCCTGCGTTCACGGTTCATACGATCAAGCTCTTGAGCGAAGGCCATCGCCTGATCTTGGTGATCGCTCAGTAATAATTGAATACCAAGGCTCATATCTGCTAGACGACCAGCCGCATTGAGTCGCGGACCGATTGCAAATCCCAGATCAAATGGGTTTGCCAAGCGAGGATCTCGTCCTGCAACCTGAAATAGGGCAAGTAAACCGGCGGGCGCAATTCCTTGTCGTATTTTTTTAAGACCTTGTGATACCAAGATGCGATTATTTCGATCAAGTTGGGCAACATCTGCGACTGTACCAAGCGCAACCAAACTCAAGAGTTGCTCCAGTTTGGGTTGTGACTCAAGAGTAAATACGCTGCGTTTGCGTAATTCGGCTCGTAAGGCAATCAGAATATAAAACATCACACCAACCCCGGCGAGTGCTTTACTTTGGAAAGTACAGTCTCTTTGGTTTGGATTAACAATCGTAATTGCGTTTGGTAATTGATCAGTCGGTAGATGGTGGTCCGTGACAAGAACATCGATACCATGCTCTTTGGCATAGTCAATACCAAGATGACTGGCAATACCATTGTCTACTGTAATCAGTAGGGATGGTTTTGGATTTAGATTTTTAGCAAGATCAACCACCTCTGGCGTTAAACCATAACCCATCGTGAATCGATTGGGAACAATAAAGCCAATCTGCTTTTCAGAGGCTCCCAACATTCGTAGGCCCCGAATCCCGACTGCGCACGCAGTGGCCCCATCACAGTCGTAGTCAGCAACAATTAATAGCTGTGTTTCATTTGCAATTGCATCGGCTAGGATCTCGGCGGCTCGTTCACAATTAGTCAGAGTTGACGGGGGTAGTAGATGTTTTAACTCCAGACTAAGCTGATTTCCATCTTCAATACCTCGAGCGGCATAAAGCCTCGCTAACAGGGGGTGTAACCCCGCTTGTTTTAAATTCTCCAGCGCCTCTTTCGAGTGGGATCGTTCAATAAAAAGACTCATGCTTGAATTTCTGCCCACGTTGGCGGCTCTTTATGTCGCCAAAATTTCCAAGACGATTGTTGATAATCCGATGATTTGAATATCCGTTTGCGAACTAGTTTTGGAAAATCAATGACTGTAATCGTCAGATCGTATTGATTTAACCAAGAAGAAAGCTCTGACCAAATCTTCTGTGCGTCATTCACCCAAATAAACGTATGTTCAGAGAGATTTTCCCAAGCTAACGAATCTGGATACTGAAAGGAAATGCCTAAACGCTGAGCAATTAATTCCATCCATGCTTGATCGCTAATCATTTGCCTTGCATTGATTAATTCGGAAGGGTATTGGCAATCACCACTCATGCCAACACCATAAAGCCAAATAGAGTTAATTGTTGGCAAGCCATTCGCATCACGCGCTTCGTTCACTGGGTGAATATGCCAGCGCATTTGTACTTCATTCTGAATCTTGCGCCATCGCTTTGCGATACCAATCTCATTCGTATCCTTAGGTAACCACCAATCAATATTGCGACCTTTTGTTTGATAAATACTATGTGTATATAGAGAGCTTATGGTGGGATGACTAGAAGCCCAACGCAGATGATCAAGCTGAATTAAATCTCCCAGTCCTTCTTCCATAAATACTGTGCGGGCTTCATTCATTAAGGTCAGAATCTCTTCATTCGAAACCTGAAGATCTTGAAGTGGAAGTAAAACCAAGTGGTCGCGCGTAGCGTGCATATGCACCGGTTCTATACAGCTGAGGGCTTCATTCTGCTTAGGTTTAGATAGGGCTGCTGCAAGCGGAAATGACTCTCCTAGGAGAAAACGCTCATGGGGAAGTGCTTTTGGGGCTAACTCTTTTATCTCAGGACTAAGCTGGTCATCGCCAGATAACAAAAGAGTAATTTGCTTGGTCATGCCCTTAATTTTAGGTGGCATTTAGCCAAATTGCTTAGTAGCCAGAGCTAATTCACTAAACTGTGTGAATGTGGAAGATTCCGATTGAATTAGAGATTGGCCTGAAATACACCCGCTCGCGTCGCAGAAAAGCGGTGGGTCATCGGGATGGATTTTTATCATTCATCTCGGGAATATCCATGGCTGGAATTGCCCTAGGCGTTGCAGCACTGATCGTTGTTCTCTCAGTGATGAATGGCTTTCAGAAAGAAGTGCGTGATCGGATGCTATCGGTCTTATCCCATATTGAGGTTACTGCTCCAAATGGACTTGCCCAATGGGAGGAAATTGCCGATACCTTATCGAAACAACCCAATGTTCTTGGCGTTGCTCCAATGGTGAGCTCGCAGGGCTTATTGTCGCGTGCCGATTCGATGCGGGGCGTTGCGATCCGCGGAGTCGACCCGCAATTAGAGGGAAGAGTCTCCGATTTGCCAAAGCAATTTGTGGTCGGCTCAATGAGTGATTTGAAGCCAGGGCAATTTGGTGTGGTTCTTGGTACTCAATTAGCCGGTACTTTAGGAGTGCGAGTGGGTGATCGGGTCAATCTTCTGGTTCCTGAGGGTGATTTAACACCCGCAGGAACAATGCCAAGAATGCGCGCCTTAGTCGTCGTTGGTATTACCGATAGCGGCCATTATGAATACGACAGCACCCTTGCGGTCCTGCATTGGAAAGATGCAGCGGCGTTACTTCGCATGGGGGATCCCACTGGACTGCGCATCAAAGTGGATGATATGCAGAAATCCCCCGAGATTGCCGTTCGTTTAGCGAAAGTTGTTCCTCAGGCATTGTGGGTGAGTGATTGGTCGCGCTCAAATCGTAATTGGTTTGCTGCTGTACAAACCGAGAAAAAAATGATGTTCATCATCCTTACCTTAATTATTGCGGTGGCCGCCTTTAATTTGGTATCAACGCTGGTAATGACAGTAACCGATAAGCAGGCAGATATCGCCATCTTACGAACGATGGGTGCAAGTGCGGGCATGGTGCAACGTATATTTTTGGTTCAGGGTCTTGCGATTGGTTTACTAGGCTCTGTATTGGGAGTTTTATTTGGTTTGCTAATCGCCTTCAATATTGACGTTATTGTCCCTTTCATCGAGGGACTATTTAAGATCCAGTTTTTACCCAGAGATATTTATTTCATTAATCAACTGCCCTCGGATGTGCGTCTTGATGATGTATTAACAGTTGGTTTAATGGCATTCGTTTTATCGATATTGGCAACTCTATATCCAAGTCGAAGAGCTGCTCAAGTAAGGCCTGCGGAGGCACTGCGCTATGAGTAATAATCGCAGCTTGATCTTACGAGCGTCCAACTTAGCGAAGACCTATGGATCAGGGCCAAATGCAGTTGAGGTTCTTAAATCAGTCAATCTTGAACTAAATCCCGCCGAGAAAGTTGCGATAGTGGGATCTTCAGGTTCAGGGAAAAGCACCTTATTGCATTTACTGGGCGGCCTTG
>JACCDI010718458.1_pt1 | contig 10126 bp, 7 predicted proteins | sample 7442791 | NCBI WGS metagenome assembly JACCDI01 (sample SAMN15323434, study PRJNA562643) | freshwater metagenome | isolation source: river surface water | place: USA:Blue River Watershed | collected 2017-08-15
ACGCTGCGGCGTGTTGTCAATGAACCAAGGGGCCACTTGACCGTCAATGGAGATGCCGTTGTCGTCGTACATGGCAATCAGTTTGTTGAGCTTCCAAGCGCCCGCCAATGCGCAAGCTTCGTGGCTGATGCCTTCCATCAAACAACCATCGCCCATGAACACATAAGTGTGGTGATCGACGATGCTGTGGCCAGGTTGGTTGAACTCTGTGGCCAACAATTTTTCGGCCAAAGCCATGCCCACCGCATTGGTGATGCCTTGTCCCAAAGGACCTGTGGTGGTTTCAACGCCAGGGGTGATGCCCACTTCGGGGTGACCGGCGGTTTTGCTGTGCAATTGGCGGAAGTTTTTCAATTCCGTCATGGGCAAGGGATAGCCTGTGAGGTGCAGCAAAGCGTAAATGAGCATGGAGCCGTGACCGTTGGACAGCACGAAGCGATCGCGGTTGGCCCAGTGAGGGTTCTTGGGGTTGTGCTGCAAATGCTCGCCCCACAAAGCCACAGCCATGTCGGCCATGCCCATGGGCGCACCTGGGTGGCCTGAATTGGCTTGTTGAACAGCGTCCATGGCCAGGGCACGGATTGCGTTGGCCATTTGATGAGCTGCAGGTTGGGTGATTGCCATGGGGGCTCCAAAAAAATGAGTCGGGGTCGTTGGAAAAGTCGTTGACAAGAAAATTGCCAAGCAAGCCCGATATTTTACTGCGCGGGAGCTTGCGCAACCCCTACAAGGTGGCAAGCCGTGGCAACATAGAGGCATGCGTTTGAATACCTTGGAATCCAATTTGTCGGCCGACTCTGCCAAAGACTGGACAGGCACCTCACCGAGTACCTTGGCCAGCGCCATGATTTTGGCGGCCGGCCGAGGTGAGCGCATGCGTCCCTTGACGGACGCCATGCCCAAACCGATGTTGCAGGTTCATCAAAAACCCCTCATTCAGTGGCACATGGAAGCTTTGGCCAAAGCGGGGCATCACGACCAACTGATCAATACCGCTTGGTTGGGATCGCAAATTGAAACGCATTTTGGTTTGAACCCTGACTTGCCTGAAGTGGGCCGAATCCGCCTGCGCTATTCACATGAGGGCCAAGACTTTGGCTATGCGCTTGAAACGGCGGGGGGCATTGTGCGGGCGCTGCCCCTTTTGGCGCCCGTTTTTTGGGTGCTCGCAGGCGATATTTACGCCCCAGACTTCGATTTTTCAGTTCAAGAAGCCCTTGATTTTGAGGCCGGTGACAAACTGGCCCACATTTGGTTGGTGCCCAACCCCCCTCACAACCCTGCGGGTGATTTTGGCTTGTCCGCAGAGGGGCTGGCTTTGAATTTGCCCAAGCCAGCCAAATTGCTGACCTTCAGTACCTTCGCACTGTACAAAAAAGAATTTTTCTCAAACGCCATCACGGGCATGCCTGAAGGCAACCCACAGGGCACGGCCGCACCCTTGGCGCCTTTGCTGCGTGCAGCCATGGACCGCGGGCAGGTCAGTGCCAGCCTGTACACCGGTCAATGGACCGATGTGGGAACCCCTGAACGTTTGAGGGACTTAAACCAAACGCCATCTGCCCCTTAAACTCTTCTCTAGTTTTTTAACCCGATTCAAAACATGACCTTTGATTCCAACCTGTACGCAAAACGCCGCGCTCAATTGGCTGCCCAAATGGCGGCACAAGCACCCAACAGCATTGCCATCATTCCCACGGCACCCGAGCGCCAACGTAACCGTGACAGTGATTTTTTGTTTCGGCACGACAGTTACTTTTACTATCTCACCGGCTTTACAGAGCCCAATGCATGGCTGGTCTTGACCTCAGACGGCCGCTCCAGTTTGTTTTGTCAGCCCAAAGATTTAGAGCGTGAAATTTGGGACGGCATCCGCTTGGGCCCAGAAGCCGCGCCAGCTCAGTTAGGTGTGACTGAGGCTTGGTCGATTGCTGCGCTGGATGCAAAGCTACCTGCTTTGCTAGAAAACAAGTCGGTGGTTTGGTATCCGTTTGCAACGCACAAAGATCTTTCAGGGCGCATCGAAACCGGACTCAACGCCGTGCGCGCCCGGGTTCGCTATGGCGCCTTGTGCCCTGAACAACAAAGAGATGTGTGTGGCATTTTGGATGAAATGCGCTTGGTCAAAGATGATCACGAACTCAACATCATGCGCCGTGCTTCGCAAATCAGTGCGGGCGCTCACATTCGTGCCATGAAGCGCTCAGCCGCTATGTTGCGCGCTGGCCAAGACGTTCGCGAGTACCACCTGGATGCCGAACTGTTGCATGAGTTTCGCCAGCATGGCTCGCAGTACCCTGCCTATGGCTCCATCGTGGCCGGTGGTGCCAATGCTTGTGTGTTGCACTACCGCGCCGATGCCGCGCCTATTTTGAATGGCGATTTGGTCTTGATCGATGCCGGTTGCGAGTTGGATGGCTATGCCAGCGACATCACGCGCACGTTTCCTGCCAACGGCAAGTTCACCTCGGCGCAACGCGAACTCTACGACTTGGTCTTGGCCTCACAAGAAGCGGCCATTGCGGCCACCCATGAGGGTGCGCGCTTTGTCGACCCCCACGAAGCCACGGTCAAAGTATTGGCTCAAGGCATGTTGGATGTGGGCTTGTTAGATGCCAACAAGGTGGGCAATGCACAAGATGTGATCGCCAACCGAAACTATTTTCAGTTTTACATGCACCGCACGGGTCATTGGCTGGGTATGGATGTGCACGACTGCGGCAGCTATGTCGAGCCCTCAGAAGTGGGAACTTACAGCGAGCGCAAAGACCCCTTGAGCGGCGAGTTGATCAAAGACCGACCCAGCCGAATCTTGCGCCCAGGCATGGTGTTGACCATTGAGCCGGGCATTTACGTGCGGCCTGCCGAAGGCGTACCAGAGCGATTCCACAATTTGGGCATCCGCATTGAAGACGATGCGGTGGTGACGGCCAAAGGCTGTGAACTCATCACCCGTGATGTGCCTGTGAAAGCAGATGACATTGAAGCTTTGATGCGGGCGTCATAAGCGCAATGCTGCGTTGATAAAACTCATCTGTGTGTTGAAGTCAATTCTGTCGAAACCCAGAGTGCGGTTTTCCACATGAGTCTGCTTTTTGGGGCGGTCTAGAATGTCAGCACGCAGGACACAAACCCCTCCACTTGGTGAAAGGGGTTGTTTTTGCCTCAAAGGAGACACACATGCCCAACAAGGCCAATTCTGAAGAAAAACGCGCACAGCTGCGCCGAGCAGCACTTGAATATCATCAATTCCCTACGCCCGGCAAAATCTCCATTGCACCCACCAAACAGTTGGTGAACCAGCACGATCTGGCCTTGGCTTACTCGCCTGGTGTGGCCGCCCCTTGCGAAGAAATTGTCAAAGACCCTGCGGCAGCTTTCAAGTACACAAGCCGTGGCAACTTGGTAGGTGTGGTCACCAACGGCACCGCTGTTTTGGGCCTGGGTGACATTGGTCCCTTGGCTGGTAAGCCGGTGATGGAGGGTAAAGCGGTCCTGTTTAAAAAGTTTTCCGGCATTGATGTTTTTGACATTGAAATCAATGAAAAAGACCCCGAAAAATTGGTGGAGATCATTGCCGCGCTTGAGCCCACATTTGGGGGCATCAATTTAGAAGACATCAAGGCGCCCGATTGTTTCTATGTCGAGCGCAAATTGCGTGAGCGCATGAAAATTCCGGTCTTCCACGACGACCAACACGGCACAGCCATTACCGTGGGCGCAGCCATCTTGAATGGCTTGAAAGTGGTGGGCAAAGACCCCAGCAAGGTTAAGTTGGTCACCTCGGGTGCGGGCGCTGCGGCCTTGGCCTGTTTGGGGCTGTTGGTGAAGCTGGGCATTCCGCGCGAGAACATTTGGGTCACTGACTTGGCGGGCTTGGTGTACGAAGGTCGCACTGAGTTGATGGATGAAGACAAAATTCAGTTTTCACAAAAAACATCGCAACGCACTTTGGCCGAAGCCATTGAAGGTGCCGATGTCTTTTTGGGCTTGTCAGCAGGTGGTGTGCTGAAGCAAGACATGGTGAAAAAGATGGCCGCCAAGCCTTTGATCTTTGCGCTGGCCAACCCCACACCAGAAATCATGCCGGAAGAAGTCAAAGCGGTTCGTGATGACGCCATCATGGCTACCGGACGCACTGATTACCCCAATCAAGTGAACAACGTTTTGTGCTTCCCTTATATTTTTAGGGGAGCGCTGGACAGTGGTGCCACCACCATCACACAAGAAATGGAAATTGCAGCGGTTTATGCCATTGCAGAGTTGGCGCAAGCCGAACAAAGTGAAGTGGTGGCCGCAGCCTACGCGGGCGAGCCCTTGGTGTTTGGCCCCGAGTACCTCATTCCCAAGCCTTTTGATCCGCGCTTGATGATCAAAATTGCCCCCGCAGTGGCGCAAGCCGCGGCCGACAGTGGTGTGGCCTTGCGACCCATCACAGACATGGAGGCGTACCGCGAGCGCTTGCAAAGCTTCGTCTATGCCTCCGGCACCACCATGAAGCCCATCTACACTGCCGCAAAACGGGGCTTGAAAAAACGGGTGGCCTACAGTGAAGGTGAAGAAGAGCGCGTCCTTCGCGCGGCGCAAATTGTGGCGGACGAAGGTTTGGCGCGCCCCACCCTCATTGGACGCCCTTCTGTCATTGCAGAGCGCATTCAAAAATTCGGCCTTCGCCTGAAGGAAGGTCTTGACTATGACGTCGTCAATGTGGAGCAAGACGATCGCTATCGCGACTTCTGGCAAACCTATCACCGCATGACGGAGCGCAAAGGCATCACCGTACAAGTGGCCAAGATTGAAATGCGCCGCCGCTTGTCTTTGATCGGCGCCATGTTGCTGCACAAGGGCGATGTTGATGGTTTGATTTGCGGCACTTGGGGTACCAATGCCACGCATCTACCCTACGTCGATCAAGTCATTGGCAAGCGCCCTGGTGTCAACACTTTTGCGTGCATGAACGGTTTATTGTTGCCCAATCGCCAAGTTTTCTTGGTAGACACCCACGTCAACTACGACCCGACAGCTGAGCAACTGGCAGAAATCACGGTGATGGCTGCGCACGAAATGAAGCGCTTTGGCATTCGACCCAAGGTTGCCCTGCTGTCGCACTCCAACTTTGGCACGTCCAACGAGCCGAGCGCCATCAAAATGCGGCAAACCTTGGCTTTGCTGCAAAGGGACGCGCCCTGGTTAGAGGTCGATGGTGAAATGCACGGCGACATCGCTTTGGATGGCGATGCCAGGGCACAACAAATGCCAAACGGCACCTTGCACGGTGACGCCAATCTGTTGGTCCTCCCCAATATCGACGCCGCCAACATTTCTTACAACCTGCTCAAAACAGCGGCGGGCGGCAATATTGCGGTGGGCCCCGTCTTGTTGGGCGCTGCAAAACCAGTCCACATTCTCACCCCCAGCGCCACCGTGCGCCGTATTGTCAACATGACAGCACTCACCGTGGCAGACGCCAACGCAGTTCGCTAATCCCCGCAAGGAAATCCCCAGTATTGGGGAAAGTACTTGCAAAATTTTGCACATTGCGGCACACTAGCGCCTTCGAATTTTCGGGTTTACCCGAGGATTTTGAGGGTTCTCAGTGGGTTGTTCGTGTTGTTTAACAAAGGTGCCATGCGCAAAAAGACGCTTCGCTTAGTGGTATTGACCCTAGGCTTGGTCGTTGAATTAGCCCTTGGTTCAGCCGTTGGATTGGGTTTTGGCACCAGTTTGGTGCAGGCAAAATCGGTCAACGATGCCTTTGTTTCAGGCCCCATTGCATTTCAAGAGTTGCCGAAAGAAGGCCAAGAGACCTATCGATTGATCCGTGAGGGTGGCCCCTTTCGGTATGACAAAGATGGTGTCGTTTTTGGCAATCGAGAACGGCTCCTGCCTCCTGAAAAGCGCGGTTTTTACCGTGAGTACACCGTCAAAACCCCTGGTGAAAAAAACCGAGGCGCTCGAAGAATTGTGTGTGGCGGTCTAGAGCCTCGCTTACCCAAGCAGTGCTATTACACGCAAGACCATTACGCAAGTTTTCGGGAAATTGTGAATACACCTTGATCAAAGGTGCATGACTCACTCTGAAGTGAGTCACGAGAGGAGTGCTTGCACGCAGGCACTTGGTATTTATTAATGAAGGCCCACAAGGCTGGTTTTAAAAATTTAGAGAGTGAGAACGGCGATGGACAAGCCCATTCGACAGGACCAAGAGACACCTTTGAAAGGTGTACGGACGAACATCGTCCAGTCGATTCGTGCGTTTCGCGTGAGCGATTTGCAAGAAGCAGCCCAAGGTTTGGGCCAACATTTTTTGTATGCCAATTTGTCTAAAGCGCAAAGCAAGCAAGACGTCTTGGACCTGATTGCTGGCCAGTTCACATTGCCCACGCATTTTGGCAAGAACTTTGATGCGCTGTATGACTGCATGACAGACCCCTTGCACAAGTCTGGCCCTCAGCCAGGTTTCATTGTGGTCTTGGAGCAGATCCCTGCCAATTCAAAGTTTGACAAAGAAGCCCGTGAGCAATTGCTCGACATCTTCCGCGACACCGCCGACTACTGGGGCGATCGCAAGGTGCCCTTCCGTTGCTTCTACTCATTCTCTGTGGCGCGTGCCGCCACGGGCGAAGACAAGCTTCAAGACACCACACCCGAGCTGAACGCTGACGGCGTGGAGATCGTTGCAGAAGAAGGCGAAAAAATGCCAACAGACAAGCTGGTGGATGTGTCCCCCTTGGCTTTGCGCATGAGCAGCCCCTTCAACGCTGGCTACTGGCTCGCCGCAGCTTAAGCCGCAACGTCATAAAAAAGGTGCACAGGCTGATAGCCTTTGCACCTTTTTTTTTCGATTTGTGAAGCACAACTTGTTGGGCAGTGCTCAGTCAAGGTTTCAGTGTTTGAGGGCTTGCGCCAATTCAAGGTATTCATGCACAGGCACTTCTTCAGCGCGACGCTGAACATCAAAAGTACCAGAAAAATTTTGTTCTGTGAGCCAAGCCCCCAAGGTGTGGCGAAGTAATTTACGACGTTGACTAAAGGCCACCTGGACCAATCGCTCTAACAAGCGGGGATCAATGTCTGCGGGCTGCGCACGCGGCACCATGCGCACCACGGCACTGTCAACACGCGGCGGTGGATCGAAGCTTTCGGGCGGCACAAACAAAACATTTTCCATCTCATAGCGCCACTGCAACATTACCGATAGACGGCCATAGTCAGAGGTACTGGGGGAAGCCACCATGCGGTCGATGACTTCTTTTTGCAGCATGAAGTGCTGGTCCTCAATGACCTGCACATGCTCAAGGAGGTGAAACAAAATGGGCGTGGAAATGTTGTACGGCAGATTGCCGACCACGCGCAGTTTGCGACCGTCAGCCAGGGCTGTGAAATCGACCTTCAGCACATCCGACTCAACCACCGTCAATTGCTTGTGCAGTCTGAGCCTGAGCGCCAAATCTCGGTCTAACTCAATGACGGTCAGGTGGCCTAATCGCTCGACCAACGGTTGGGTGAGCGCTGCCAAGCCCGGGCCAATTTCAACCATGTCTTGGCCAGGCATGGGATGGATGGCATCGACGATGCCGTCAATGATGCCCCCATCCGAGAGAAAGTGTTGGCCGAAGCGTTTGCGAGGAATGTGCTTCATTGGGGAGGATCGCGCAATTCAATATAAGCGCGACCACGCAATTCTTCGACCCACGAGGTGAACAGTTCGTCAGCTTTCTTTTCGCGCAATTGGTTGCGGACCATTTCGCGTTGCTCACGCAAGGTGAGGGGGACGTCGCGGCGCTCCATGACTTGAATCAGGTGCACACCGAAGCGCGAGACTAATGGGTCACTGACTTGTCCTGGGCGTAAGCGAGCCATAACTTCTTCAAACTCGGGCACAAACTGACCGGGGCTGGCCCAGCCCAAATCACCCCCCGCCTGCGCGCTGCCGTCTTGCGAGAATTGACGTGCCAGATCGGCAAAGTCAGTGCCTGCTTGAATGCGTCGCTTCAAATTCAACAAACTGTTACGCGCCGCGTTTTCGTTCAGGTCTTTGCTCAGTCGCAACAAAATATGACGCGCACGCGTTTGCGTGATCAGCGCGCTGCTCATTTCACTTTGTTTTTTCTCCAGCACTTTCAAAATATGAAAGCCAGCGCCTGAACGCACGGGCGCTGTCACATCGCCGCGCATCAAGCTTTGAGTACTCTCCACAAACAAGGTGGGGTAACGGTCTGCAGGCCGGAGACCCATTTCACCGCCATTGGCACCTTTATCGGCTGCTTGAGAAAAGGTGGTGGCCAAAGTAGCGAAGCTTTCGCCATTTTTGGCGCGTTGCGAAATTTGCTGTGCCTTGGCTTGGAGTTCAGCCACTTCTTTGTCGGAGGCATTTTCTGGCACCGCCACCAAAATCATGGCCAAGTTCAAATCGATCGGCGCCGCGGCCGCAGGCTTGCCGCCTTGCTGGTTGAGGATGTATTGCTCGACCTCGGTATCGGAAACGCGCGCACGGTTTTCAACGTCTCTTTCGCGCAGACGGCTGATCATGAGTTGGTTGCGAAGTTGTTCGCGAAAGGCGCTGGCACTCAGTCCTTCGGATGCTACGCGTTTGATGAGCTCATCACGGGTAATTTGATTTTGGCGCGCAATGCTTTGCTCGGTCTGCTCGACGTCGGCATCATCCACACGGATACCGTTGTCACGGGCCTGCTGCAGTTGGGCCTTTTCATTGATCAACTGGTCCAAGGCTTGCTGCGTCAAGGTTTTGGGATCGGGTTTGGGTGCACCGGGGGGCAACTGACGCTCAATCCGAAGTTTGAGCAGTTGAACGTCATTGTTGGTGATGGGCTCTGAATTGACCACTGCCACGATGTAGTCGGCGGCGCGCGTTTGACTTGCGCCTTGTGCCGCTGCGGGCGTTGATGGCAGCCAACAAGCCAAGGCACCTAAGATCAATCCAGCACTCATGAGCCGTTGAAATGTTTGCGCGGGTGGTGTTTGCCATGTCCGGGCCATCAGGGGCTTGGGTGTATTCATTGAAGAAAAATTAGTCATAGGTGGTGAAGCGGCTGGTGGGCGCTAAATCTTCTCGGAGATATTGGTAACGGGGGATATTGTCGCGCAATGTTTTCAAAGGACTGGCGCCAACTCGCGCTAATCCCACAAATTCGAGCTGAAACAAAAGACGGCTTCTGGAGCTGCTGGTGGTACTTTGGAGTCGCTCATAAACCACGCGACCTAACCAACAGCCCGCGTCGTACTCAAAGCCCAAAATGGTGTCGACCAATTTTCGGTCTTTTAAGCTGAAGTTCATCCGGCCAACGCTGTACCAACGATCGGCGCCCAAGCCTTGTCCGGGGGCGAACGTGGGTTGTGTTGTGCCGTCGGCGTTGGGGCCAATCGCACCATTGGCACCACTGGCACCCAGGCTGAAATCTTGTAAGGGCCACTGCCAGCCCACATCTAACTGCTCACTTTGATCGCGCGTCATGCGGTAAGCCGTGTTGATGACCCGATAAGGACTGGGATTGAAGCGAGTGGTCAGCGTGGTGCGCGTCGTGCGATGTGTTTGCGCATCAAATTGCAAGGTCGAGTCAAAGGTCCAGCGATTGTCCCAGCGCACACCCGCCCCCAGCAAGATATCGCTAAAACCAGACGACACAGACGACTCACCCGGCAGACGCACCAATTGGTCCGAAAAACGATAGCGCTGGGCAATGCCGAAACGGGCCAGTTCGGCCCCTGAATTGCCATCGATCAATCGACTGTTAACACCCAAGGTGACCAGATTGTTGTCGGCCAGTCGGTCTTGCCCCACGTAGGGATTTTCAGAATAAATGGTGGTCAGGTTGAAGTCTGTTGCGCCTGTATCGTAGGTGGGCAACATGCTTTGGTCTTTGTAGGGCGTGCGCACAAAAAAGGCGCGAGGCTCGAGGGTTTGCCGTAAAGCGCGGTCAAAGAATTGCGCATCGCGCTCATAAATCAAACCTGTGTCCAAGCTGATGGACGGGAGCAAGCGGTTGACTTCAAGTTGTCCGTTGGACCAGGCCGTGTCAAGTTGATAGCGCGTGCCGTGCAATTGCAGTTTGGGGATGACAAAGCCCCAAGGCTTGACCCAAGGACGACTGATGGCAGCCGATGC
>JACCDI010751753.1_pt1 | contig 10125 bp, 8 predicted proteins | sample 7442791 | NCBI WGS metagenome assembly JACCDI01 (sample SAMN15323434, study PRJNA562643) | freshwater metagenome | isolation source: river surface water | place: USA:Blue River Watershed | collected 2017-08-15
CAAGCTGCGATACCGCCGTTGTCATCGATCGCGCAATTGAGATTGGCCATATCTTCCAGCTTGGCCGCAAGTATGCAGATGCACTTAATCTCACCGTGCTCGATCAGAACGGTAAGAGCCAAGTTGTAACTATGGGCTCATATGGAATCGGTGTTTCTCGCGCAGTTGCTGCGATTGCAGAGCAAACTCACGACGAGATTGGCCTCGCTTGGCCTGTCGAAGTCGCTCCGGCAAAGGTCCATGTTGTAGTTGCCGGTAAAGATGATTCACTCTTTGAGGCGGCAGAAAAAATCGCTGCAGAGCTTGAAGGTCGTGGAATCTCAGTCATGCTCGATGATCGCCGCGGAACAAGCCCAGGTGTGAAGTTTAAGGATGCCGAGCTCATTGGAATTCCGATGATCGTAGTCGTTGGTAAAGCTCTCGAGCAGGGCAATGTCGAAGTGCGTGTTCGCAAGAGTGGCGATAAGTCAGAAGTTCCAGTCGCAAAGGCAGTCGATCACATTGCAGAGACGTTAGCTTCACTTAAATAACGTGTTCTACGATCTCTCAACCGTAACGGTCGTCCTACTGGTTCTGGCGATGTTCTCTGCTGGATTTGTAGATGCGATTGCTGGCGGGGGAGGGCTAATCCAGACTCCGGCGATGCTCTTGGCATTTCCTAATAACAATCCGGTTTCGGTTGTTGGTACTTCAAAGACCGCTGCATTCTTCGGTACATCAACTGCGGCAATCAAATATCGCAAATCAATTAAGACAGATGGCCGTTTACTCATCGCCATGGTCGTTCCTGCATTTATCGGTGCATGTTGTGGAGCATTTCTCGCATCCAATATCTCTGCCCAAAGTTTTAAAAGCGCAATCTTCTTTATGATGATTGCCATTTTCATCTATACCCTGGTTAAACCCGATCTCGGCAAAGTTCAGGTTGAGAAGCATTCTCGTAAAAAGTTGATGTATCTCGGAGGGGTCGCTGCCTTTGTTATCGGCTTCTATGATGGCTTGATTGGTCCTGGTACCGGCACGCTCTTGATGATCTTCCTTGTTGCGGTGATGGGCTTCGCCTTTGTCGGCGCATCGGCGATTGCGAAGGTAGTAAATGCGATGACCAACCTGGCATCAATAATCGTTGTCGGTTTAGGCGTTGGCATTCTCTGGAAGATTGGCCTCTTCCTTGCATGCGCCAACTTAGCTGGAGGATATGCAGGCTCGCATGTGGCGATTAAGAAGGGCTCAGGATTTATCCGCATCTTCTATTTGATTGTTACCGGCTTACTCATCGTGCGACTTGGATACTCGCTTTACATAGAGTAAATTTATCCCTGCAGGAAAAACTGAATAACAACAGAATAGGACGGCAAGGCCATGGCCATTAAAGACCAGATTTCAGAACTTATTACCCCAGCGCTACAAGAAGCTGGCTACTTCCTCGAAGATGTAAATATCGTCTCACCCGGAAATCACCGCATTGTTACCGTCATTGTTGATGGCGAGACAGCACTCAATCTTGATCAAGTTACCGTTGCATCCAAGCTCGTTTCAGAGCTAATGGATGAGGCGCCATTTATGGGGGAGACACCTTTTACACTTGAGGTCACATCACCAGGTATCGATCGTCCACTTACCTTGCCGCGTCACTTCGCAAAGAATGTCACACGACTTCTCAAGGTCACGCAGAATGATGGCGCCGTAATCACTGGTCGAATCACTTCAAACACTGATAATGATGTCACTCTCTCTATCGTTGAAAAGAAAGAGACCAAAGAAGTCGTTGTTGCTCTCGCAGATATCAAGCGCGCTGTGGTTGAGATCGAATTTAACCGAAAGGACGAGAACTAATGCATGTAGAGATGGAAGCACTCGTCGCCCTCACCAAAGAAAAGGGAATGTCGCTCGAGCAATTGATTCAGGCTATTGAGGTCGGTGTATTGACTGCATATAACCAGGGTCACGAGCCGAATCGCTATGCCCAAGCTCGCCTCAATCGCGAGACCGGTGAGATCCAAATAATTATTCCTACATTTAATGAACTTGGCGAGAAGATCGCCGAAGAAGTTGATTCACCTGATGGCTTCGGTCGAATTGCTACATCAACTGCACGTCAGGTAATTAAGCAGGCGATGCGTGCAACCAATGATGCAGAAATCGTGGGGGAGTTCACCACATCGGTCGGTGATGTTATTTCTGGAGTTATCCAACAGGGTCGTGATCCAAAGATGGTTAACGTCAACTTAGGTCGCATTGAAGGTCGCATTCCTCCACAAGAGCAGGTTCCTGGTGAGGTATATGAACACGGCGCAAGAATCAAGTGTTTTGTAGTTGAAGTAAAGCAAGGCATGAAAGGCCCTGAGATCATGTTGTCTCGCAGCCACCCGGGACTTGTAAAGCAGCTCTTTGCTCTTGAAGTTCCAGAGGTCAAAGATGGAATCGTTGAGATTATGGGCGTTGCTCGCGAAGCAGGGCATCGTACAAAAATTGCCGTCCGCACTCACCGTGCCGGCGTCTCTCCAAAGGGATCACTTATTGGCCCGATGGGTGCACGTGCTCGCGCCGTTATGGATGAACTCAATGGCGAGAAGATTGACATCGTTGATTACGATGAAGATCCAGCCAAGTACGTTGCACATGCACTTGCGCCATCCAAGGTGAGCAAGGTTGAGATTGTTGACCTCGAGGCCCGTTCAGCCAAGGTAGTTGTGCCGGATTATCAGCTCTCTTTGGCAATCGGTAAGGATGGGCAGAATGCTCGCCTCGCAGCTCGTTTGACGGGGTGGCGCATTGATATCCATCCTGACGCTCCCACACCGGAATAGGAAGCGGAATAGGAAATTAAAGGGTGTTTCGGTAGACTCACCCCTGTTACATACGCGTCGCCAGACAGGTAGCGCAAGAAATGGATGCGAAAGATATGAAGCAAAAATGAGCTCGTTCACATCATGAGGTTCGACAACTAGGGCTCGCATCCCACAAGTTTTAATGCGGGCCAAGACAGGAGAAATGTGTCAAAGGTCCGTGTACATGAGTTGGCAAAACAACTCGGTATGGAAAGCAAGGAAGTCCTTGCTAAGTTACAAGAAATGGGCGAATTCGTCCGATCAGCTTCATCAACAGTTGAGCCACCAGTTGCGCGCAAGTTAATTGCGCTCTTTCCTGATGCAAAGCCTGCTGAAGAGAAGAAGCCAGTCAAGAAAGCTGCAGCGAAGAAAGCAGTCGCAGCTAAGCCAGAGGTAAATCCAGAGCTCGCAGCAGAACTTGCAGCAGAGCTCGGTGTTGATCTCGCAGCGCTCAAAGCATCACGTGAAGCAGAGCAGGCTGCTGCATCAGCGGCTGCTGCATACACTGCGACTCCCGATGCACCAGCTACACCGGCAGCACCAACAACACCACCAGTTCCAGGTGCACCACGCCCTGGCAACAATCCATTCTCAGCGGGTGCGGCTGTTCCACGCCCACCACGTCCAGGAAACAATCCATTCTCAACAGGTGGCGCAGTTCCGCGTCCACCACAGCGACCAATGGGTGCAGCCCGTCCAGGTGCACCACGTCCAGGTGCACCACGTCCAGGTTTTGCTGCACGTCCAGGTGCACCACGTCCTGCCGGTGCCGGCGGTCCAGCGCGTCCAGGTTTTGCACCACGTCCAGGTGGAGCAGGTGCTCCAGCATCGGGTCCATATCGCAACTCTGGTCCATCAACTGGTGGGGCTCCACGTCCCGGCGGTCCAGGTCGTCCAGGTGGAGGTCCCGGTGGTCGTGGATCTGCAGCAGGTGCATTTGGTAAGGGCAAATCTTCAAAGCGTAAGCAGAAGTCACGTAAAGCGCTGCGCGAAGAGTTCGACAATATGCAGGCACCACAACTTGGTGGAGCAGTTATTCCTCACGGTGATGGCAATACAAAGATTCGCATGCGCCGTGGTTCTTCATTGGCAGATTTCGCAGAGAAGATTGGTGCAGATCCAGCAGCGCTAGTTTCAGCGTTATTCCACCTCGGTGAAATGGTTACTGCAACACAATCAGTGGATGCAGATACCTTCGAGATTCTCGGTGCGCAGCTCAAGTATCAGATCGAAATCGTCTCTCCAGAGGATGAAGATCGCGAGCTCTTGCAGGACTTCGATATCGATCTAGCGCAAGAGCTAGAGGATATGAATCCAGATGATCTCGTTGCTCGTCCACCGGTTGTCACAGTTATGGGTCACGTCGATCACGGTAAAACATCGCTTTTGGATGCAATCCGTAAGACTGAGGTCATTAAGGGTGAAGCAGGCGGAATCACACAGCACATTGGTGCGTACCAGATTCACCATGATCACGATGGCATCAACCGTGCAATTACCTTTATCGATACACCAGGTCACGAAGCGTTTACCGCGATGCGTGCACGTGGTGCAAAGGTTACAGATATAGCAGTTCTTGTTGTTGCTGCAGATGATGGAATCATGCCTCAGACGATTGAAGCGCTTAACCACGCTCAAGCCGCTGATGTTCCAATCGTTGTTGCTGTTAACAAGATTGATAAGGAAGGCGCCAACCCAGATAAGGTCCGCCAGCAGTTAACCGAGTACAACCTCATCGCTGAGGAGTACGGAGGAGACACAATCTTCGTAAACGTCTCTGCCAAGAAGGGTCAAGGCGTCGATGATCTGATCGACTCTATTCTCCTTACAGCAGATGCTGCTATCGATCTTCGTGCAATCGCTGAAGATGATGCTCGTGGTGTTGCTATTGAAGCTCACCTCGATCGTGGTCGCGGCCCAGTTGCTACCGTTCTTGTTCAACGCGGTACTTTGAAGGTCGGAGATGCAATTGTCGCCGGCGGTTCATTCGGTCGTGTTCGTGCGATGCTCGATGAGCATGGTGAGAACGTCACTGAGGCAGGACCGTCTCGTCCAGTACAGGTGCTCGGATTTACCTCCGTACCAAATGCTGGCGATACATTCCTTGTCGCAGAAGATGACCGCACTGCTCGCCAAATCGCCGAAAAGCGTCAGGCAGCAGAGCGCAATGCACAGCTTGCAAAGGCTCGCAAGAAGGTATCTCTCGAAGACTTCATGGAACAGTCCAAGATCTCTACGCTCAACCTTATTCTCAAGGGCGACGTATCTGGTTCTGTCGAAGCGCTCGAAGATGCACTTATGCAGCTTGATGTCGGAGCTGAAGTTGATCTTCGCGTTATCCACCGTGGCGTCGGTGCAATTACAAAGAGTGATATCACTCTTGCATCTGCATCAACTGCTGTTGTTATCGGCTTCAACGTTAAGCCAGAGCCACAGACTGCAATCTTCGCTGATCAAGAAGGTGTTGAAGTTCGCTTCTACTCTGTCATCTACAACGCAATCGAAGAGATCGAACTCTCACTTAAGGGTCTCCTTAAGCCAGAGTACGAAGAGGTTGTATTGGGTACTGCAGAGGTTCGCGATCTCTTCAAGTCATCAAAGGTCGGAACAATCGCCGGTTCACTCGTTACCAGCGGAATCATTCGTCGAAATGCAAAGGCGCGCGTATTGCGTGATGGCGCAACAATCGCCGAAAGCGTCACAATCGAATCGCTCAAGCGATTTAAGGACGACGCAACTGAAGTCCGTGAGGGCTACGAGTGCGGTATCGGTGTAGGTAAGGGCGCTGACCTTCAGGTCGGAGACATCATCGAGGTCTTCGAGATGCAAGAGAAGAAGCGCGCTTAATTCCAGATTGGATATCTAAATTGGGTAAGAACCACCGCAGCGATAAAGTTGCAGACCGCATCAAGGTAGTAGTGGCACAGCTACTAGAGACGAAGATTAAAGATCCTCGCCTCGGCTTTGTCACCATTACCGATGCGCGCGTAACTGGAGATCTCCAGCACGCCTCAATCTTTTACACCGTATTCGGTGAGGACGATGAGCGCTCTGCAACTGCTGCGGCTCTGGAGTCAGCTAAGGGCGTTATTCGCTCAGCAGTTGGCAAGGACCTTGGAACTCGCATCACGCCGACCCTCGAATTCATCCTCGATGGACTACCAGAGTCAGCTCGCGCAATGGACACACTTCTCAATAAGGTGCATGAGTTAGACGCTCAGGTGGCGAAGGCTCGCAAGGGTGCAAAGCCGGTTGTTGAAGATGCATACAAGCAGCCTCGCGTTATTGAAGAAGAGTAAACACACCATAAATGTCTGACGGATTCTTAGTCGTCGATAAAGCTCCTGGGATGACGAGCCATGATGTGGTGGCTATTGGTCGTAGATCGCTTAATACTCGCAAAGTTGGCCATGCTGGAACTCTTGATCCGATGGCTACTGGAGTTCTTGTCCTTGGATTCAATAATGGCACTCGATTGCTCCAGTACATCACCGATGGCGATAAGAGCTACACCGCAACAATCGTATTAGGCGCATCAACTACAACCGATGATCATGAAGGTGAAATCACCTCTACTGCAGATGCATCCAAGGTAAGCGACGATGAGATCAAGCGAATCCTTGACAGCATGGTTGGTGAAATCATGCAGCGTCCCACCAATGTCTCAGCGATTAAAGTGGATGGAAAGCGCGCCTATGACCGCGCTCGTTCGGGGGAGGAGTTTGAGCTTCCAGCTCGAAAGGTGACTATCTCTCAATTAGATGTTCTCGACATTCGCCATAAAGAGGCTACTACGCTCGTTGATATCGCAGTTACTTGCTCAGCAGGTACATATATTCGAGCGATTGCCCGTGATCTTGGCGCTGAGCTAGGTGTCGGTGGCCATCTCAATGTATTGCGCCGAACCCGTGTTGCCGGTTTCACGCTTGAACAAGCGATAGGTGTAGATCAACTCAAAGGCGGTAGCGTCACCACGCTTGATTTGGTAGATGTCGCTCGTGCGACATTCCCAGTTCGAGAGCTCGAATTTGAAGAGGTTAATGAACTCTCTTTCGGTCGTCCGCTATCGAGCAATCGTGGCGATGAAATCTTTGCCGCCATCTCACCTGATAATCGACTCATTGCGTTACTGAAGAATTCATCCGATAAAGCAAAACCGGTGGCGGTTTTTGCAGCGGCAAACTAGGTAGGGCAAGATAGAGCCATGAGTGAGCAGAGCGTTGTAGTCATCGGAGTTTTTGATGGCGTACATAAGGGCCACCAAGCGCTACTCAACCGAGCTAAAGAGATTGCCGATGGTCGGCCCATTATCGCTCTCACCTTCGATCCACATCCGCGTGCCGTCTTTGCTCCCGATTCGGTTCCGCCAATGCTTACAACTCTCGCCGATCGAGTGGAACTCTTAAAGATTCATAATGCAGATCAAGTCGCGGTGATGAAATTCAATGAAAAATTTGCCGCCATATCACCGGAAGATTTTGTAAAGAATATTCTTGTTGATCAGCTCCACGTAGGCACTGTGATTGTTGGAAAGAACTTCACCTACGGGGCAAAAGCAGCAGGTAACGCGGATACTCTGATTAAAGATGGCATTAAATACAACTTCATAGTCGATATCCAAGAGCTCGCTGGGGGAGAAGAGCCAATCTCTTCATCTCGTATCCGCAATTTGGTGATGGAAGGTAAGGTCGAGCAGGCACGCGAACTTCTCTCTCGCCCCCATCGCCTCGATGGCGTTGTTGTGCATGGCGAGAAGCGCGGCCGAGAAATTGGGTATCCAACAGCAAACCTCGGCAAGATTGATGGCCAGACAATTCCAGCCGATGGAATCTATGCCGGCTGGCTTACCGTTGGCATTAACTTCTGGCCAGCTGCCATCTCTATCGGCACCAATCCCACCTTTGAAGGAGACCGTGGTCGTCAGGTTGAGGCATATGCCCTAGATCAACAAGGTCTTGATCTCTATGACAAGGCTGCTTCAATCGAGTTTGGTTGGTTCTTACGTCCTACCCTGAAATTTAACGGGCTTGATGAGTTACTTGTTCAGATGAAGAAAGATTGCGATGAAGCGCGCAGGCTTACAGAGGCGTAAATCGCTTTTGGGAGCTCTGCTCCTTGTCGTCTCTACGCTTACGGTAATCAATCAGCCTGTAGCTTCTGCGTTCTCTGTCGGAAGTTCGCCGTGCGTCCAAACTGTTGACTCAACCGCTGGGGTATCAGTTTTTCAAGAGGGAAATTACTGCTATGTCGCCTTTAAATCTACTCGGACCTACGCCTGGACTCCGCCAACCGGTGTGACTTCAATAAATTTATTGATAGTCGGTGGTGGAGGTGGCGGAGGAGCTCGCCACGCTGGTGGCGGAGGAGCTGGCGGTCTTATCAACCTAACTGCACAGACAATTAGCTCAAGTAACATCTCGATTGCAGTTGGCGGTGGCGGTGCCGGTGGTCCTGCAACTTCAAGTGGAGATGCCGGATCAGAGGGTTCTAACGGAGGTAATTCGCAAGTCGCTGGTGGTGGCATCACTACGCAAATTGCATATGGTGGCGGTGGCGGTGCATGGGCAGCGACATCGGGATCAGGCGCATCGAGTGGTGGTGGCGGTTGTTGCGGTCAGCAACTTGGAGCCGCTGTAGCCGGTCAAGGAAACGTCGGTGGCGCTGGATACACAATTACTAACTCTCTATGGGCAGGCGGTGGCGGTGGTGGATTTGGAGCAGTTGGTGCAGCTGCAACGTCAGCAGGTGCTGGAAGTGGTGGCATCGGTGGCGATATAGCGTGGATTACCTCAACTGCACAGAGCGCGTTGAACGTCGGACATTTTGTCGATTCAAAAGTTTATTTCGCTGGTGGTGGCGGCGGAAGCTCTACCTCTGGAACTGCGGGAAGTGGTGGCAAAGGTGGCGGTGGTGCAGGAGTAGCTAACACCAGCGCTGGAACTGCTGGTAGCGCAAATACCGGCGGCGGTGGTGGCGGCGGCGGTATGAATGGCAGCGGCGCATCGAAGGGTGGCGATGGCGGAAGCGGCGTGGTTGTTATCCGATATATCTGGGATGTAACTGCGCCGGTAATCACCGGACCCAACTCCGCAACTGGTGCCACAAGTACAAAGTCGATCGCAGAAGGCGCAACGGCGGTACACACCTTCGCTGCAAATGAGACAGTTATCTGGTCGATATCCGGCACCGATAGTTCATTCTTTTCGATTACCTCTGGCGGCGTCCTGACTATTTCGGTTCGTAATTTTGAGTCTCCGCAAGATTCGGGCGGAGATAACACATATGTCGTCGCTATTGGGGCAACTGACTCAGTCAATTTGGTGAGCACGCAAACGCTCACGGTGACAATCACCAATGTCAATGAGGCTCCAATAATTTCAGGGCCAAGCGGCGGTGAAACATATACCGTCTCGATAGCAGAGAATTCTTCCTCGATAGCAACCTTTACCGGGAGTGATGTGGATGCCGGCACCACTTTTTCTTGGAGTCTCTCGGGTACCGATGCTGGTGATTTCTCGATCGTCTCCGGCACTGGAGCGCTCTCATTTTCAGTAAGCGCTGATTTTGAGGCGCCAACAGATTTTGATAACAACAATATCTACACCTTTGTGGTGACCGTTTCTGACGGCGCACTTGTTGATACGCAGACTGTGACAATAACAGTGACCGGCGTTAATGAAACGTCGATTCTTGGCGATCCAACAACATCTGGAACGCTCTATAAAGGTGTAGCTACCTCAGTTTCAGTCTCGCTCAACGCTGCAGGGAAGGTGAGATTCTTTGTTGGTGGAAAGCGCATCGCCAATTGTCTTTCAGTTCCAACTCTAGGAAGTGGCTCTAACTACACCGCAACATGTAACTGGAAGCCGGCCGTACAGGGTCGCCAAATTTTGAGCGCGAGCTTCACGCCGACTTCCAATACCTTTACATCAGCGACATCGAGCAAAGTCACGGTCCTTATCGTTAAGAGGAGTGGAACTCGCTCTTAGGGCTCTCAACTACGCTCAATTTGGGTTATCCACAGCTCTAGCCTAGAATTCAGGCTGTCTCACAAGATAAGTCGATCTCCCGAGAGTCCAACCGGGAGGCCTTGCGGGTCAGAACATCTGATTGAAAAGGAAATGAAATGGCTCTAACACCAGAAGTTAAGAAAGAAATCGTTGCAAAGTACGGCTCATCAGCTACTGATACCGGAAGCCCTGAAGCTCAGGTCGCTTTGTTGTCACGTCGTATTGACGACATCACAACTCACTTGAAGACAAACCCACATGATCACCACAACCGTCGTGGTCTC
>JACCDI010991874.1_pt1 | contig 10125 bp, 8 predicted proteins | sample 7442791 | NCBI WGS metagenome assembly JACCDI01 (sample SAMN15323434, study PRJNA562643) | freshwater metagenome | isolation source: river surface water | place: USA:Blue River Watershed | collected 2017-08-15
CTCTTGTAGCACATGCATGAGTACAGCGAAATGAAAGGGCTCCGCGTGCGCGTGCGTCGCAAGCATCACACCGCATAAAAATAAGCTGGGTAATGAGCGTGCAAGCAAACGAGGGAACAAAAGCATCACTTCGCCTCGCTTTGATGACTTAATTTTTTTAAGCGATATAAAGCGTCTAATGCTTCGCGTGGACTTAAGGTATCCGGATCAAGTTCATTCAACGCCGTTAGAGCGGGGTCAGTTGGTGTTGTAGCTTGCTCAGCGATTTCGTTTTCGATGGCAAATAAATCAAATTGATTTGCACCGTTCGTAGATTGGTTTTCAAGCGCAGATAAATGTTTGCGCGCTGCTCGTATCACTGCAGCGGGTACTCCTGCTAACTGGGCTACCTGCAGGCCGTAGCTTTGCGATGCGGGTCCTTCTTGCACAGCATGTAAAAAAACGATGCTGTCTTTATGCTCAACAGCAGATAGGTGCACATTAGCGCATGCGGGATTCGCCTGAGGTAGTTGAGTTAATTCGAAGTAATGCGTAGCAAACAAAGTAAAGCTACGATTTTGCTGCAACAGCCAATGCGCAATAGCCCAAGCGAGTGCCAGACCATCAAAGGTTGATGTGCCACGTCCAACTTCATCCATCAACACCAGCGATTGTTCTGTTGCGCCGTGCAGTATCGCAGCCGATTCCATCATCTCGACCATAAAGGTAGAGTAACCTCCTGCGAGATCATCCGATGCGCCAATACGAGTAAAGATTCGGTCAATCGGTCCTAACTTTGCTGAGCTTGCCGGGACATAGCTACCCACATACGCAAGTAAGGTAATAAGGGCGAGTTGTCGCATGTAGGTTGATTTACCGCCCATGTTTGGGCCTGTAATCAGTAACAGTCGACGCGTTGGACTGAGCTGACAATCGTTAGCGATGAATCGCTCTATGGTGTTTTCTACAACAGGATGACGTCCCTGATGAATGGCTATGCCGGGCTCTGCTACAAGCTCAGGCTTACACCATTGATGACGCTGAGCGTGATCCGCGAGTGCAACCAAACCATCCAATGATGCGACGGCGCGCGCAAGGTTCTGCAGAATTTCTATTTCAGGCAATAGTTTTTGCAGCACTTGCTCGTAAAGCAGTTTTTCTCGTGCCAAGGCGCGATCTTGTGCTGACAAGGCTTTATCTTCAAACGCTTTGAGTTCAGGTGTGATGTAGCGTTCGGCATTTTTTAGTGTTTGGCGACGGCGATAATCATCTGGCACCTTAGCGGTTTGCCCGTGCGTGACTTCGATATAAAAGCCATGCACTTTATTGTATTCAACTCGAAGATTAGTGATGCCTGTGCGTTCGCGTTCGCGTGTTTCCAGCGCCGTTAAAAATTCACCGGCATCATCAGACAAGGAACGAAGTTCATCTAACTCAGCATCAAACCCCTTAGCAATAACACCGCCGTCACGCACGACACTGGCGGGTTCTTCTGCAATCGCGTGTGTCAGAAAATTCAGGCAATCGGGAGAGGTCTTTAGCGTTTCGCTGATTTCACTTAATAAATGGGATAGCGAATTTCCTGATAACGCTGCGCTAATCGCGGGTAATTGCTGCAAGCCTGCGCGTAATCCTGATAGATCTCTGGGCCGAGCTGAGAGTAAGGCAATACGACTAGCAATACGCTCGATGTCGGGAATAGCTGAAAGCTGCTCAGTTAATGAATCGCTGATGGATAAGTCAATTAGAGAGGCGATAGCCGCATGTCGTGCACGAGCTATGGCTTGATCACGACTGGCATGATGCAGCCAGTGCCGTAACAATCGCGATCCCATCGCGGTACGGCAATGATCCAGTAATGAAAAAAGTGTCGGGCCAGTTGATGCTTCGCTACCGCGCAAGGCTTCGGTAATTTCTAAATTACGACGCGTTGCGGCGTCCATGCCGATAAACGCATCTTCACGTTCAACGGCCAGGGTACGCACATGCTGCAAGTGTTTGCCCTGTGTATTGCGCGCATACAGCAGCAATGCACCTGCAGCACCTAAAGCGGCCGTTAAATGATCGGCACCGTAACCTGAAAGACTTGCGGCAGTGAGTTGTTCCAACAATGCTTTTTCACCGGCGGTAGTGTCAAAGTGCCAGTCAGCGACCGTGGTTGTGTGAATGTTCAGATGTTCTTCGACGAGTAATCCGGTGTCGTGGCTGGTCAAAATTTCGGCGGCAGAGATGCGCTCTATTTCTTGTCGCAAGCGCGCGATCAGTTGCGCCTCATCCGTCGCGATTTCGGTAACGCGTAACCAGCCGCTAGCTAGCGAGAGCCACGCAAGACCAAGCGTAATTTGTTTACGTTGACGTGCAATATGAATCGCTAATAAAGGCCGCTCGGCTTTGTCCGGCAACAGCTCAGCGTCGGTTAGTGTGCCGGGAGTCACAATGCGTTGAACACGACGCTCGACCGGCCCTTTACTTAATGCGGGGTCACCTACTTGTTCGCAGATGGCGATTGATTCGCCTAGCTTTACCAACTTGGCTAAATACTGATCAGCTGAATGAAATGGCACGCCGGCCATTTTGATAGGTTGGCCGTTTGAATTGCCGCGTTGGGTGAGTGTGATGCCGAGCAGCCGCGACGCTTTTTCTGCGTCTTCAAAAAACAGTTCGTAAAAATCACCCATGCGATAAAACAGCAATAGATCAGGATGATCTGCCTTGATGCTCAAGTACTGCCGCATCATGGGCGTATGGCTGTCGTGGCTGTTACGCTCGCTGGAGCTCATTCGTATCGGTCGGGCAGTAGGGGGTGGTAATAAAAACAAGCCGGGCGCTTAGGCCCGGCGGTTACTTGACGCGAAAATGTAGCACACACTGCGTTAACTGGGCCGGGTGTGTGGCCTAGCGCTGACCGCTGCGACGTCTTTGTTGGTTAGCATTGGCAGCTGCTTGGCCTCCTAATGCCGGTCTGCCACTGGTTGTCGAGCTAAGACCCGTTCGTGGTACCTGACTGCGCTGAGGTGTAGCAGCTTGAGTCGACTGACCCGACCCGCTGCGAGCAGGTTTGCCAGCTTGTTGTCTGCTTCCAGCGCCACCATTGCCACTACCGCCGCCACGCTTGTCACCATTCGGCTGTGCGCCCGAGCGGCTGTTGGTACGTGGGCCGCTACGTTGTCTATGTTCTTGGCTACGTAGTTGTATGGGTTGTGCTTTGGCGTTGGGATCGGGTTCGAATCCGGCTACCACTTCACGCGTTATTTCGCGTTTGATAAAACGCTCAATATCACGCAATAAACCGTGTTCATCAACGCACACTAGTGAAACGGCTTCACCAGTCGCACCAGCACGGCCGGTACGACCAATGCGATGGACGTAATCTTCAGGCACATTCGGCAAATCATAATTCACGACGTGGGGCAGCTGATCAATATCGATACCGCGCGCGGCGATATCGGTAGCGACCAGTACTTGCAGTTTGCTGCTCTTAAATTCTGCTAGGGCGCGTGTTCTGGCGGCTTGACTCTTATTGCCATGAATCGCCATGGCACTGATGTCGGCTTTGTTTAATTGCTCGGCCAATTTATTCGCGCCGTGCTTAGTACGGGTAAACACCAATACTTGAAACCAATTGCGTTCAGTAATGAGATGCGTCAGCAGCTTATGCTTTTGATCGCGATCCACACCGTAAATTTTTTGTGAAACGATTTCGATGGTCGAGTTTCGACGAGCGACTTCGATCATGGCGGGATTGTTCAATAGACCATCGGCCAGAGCCTTGATCTCATCTGAAAAAGTCGCAGAGAACAATAAATTTTGACGCTGTGATGGAAGCAAAACCAAAATGCGTTTGATGTCGCGAATAAAACCCATATCGAGCATGCGATCGGCTTCATCTAACACTAGGATTTCAACTTTTTTCAGATCAACAGCGCCTTGTTGCAGCAGATCGAGTAAGCGACCTGGGGTGGCAACAAGAATATCAACGCCGCGCTCGAGTCGCTGAATCTGAGGATTGATATTCACGCCACCAAAAATAACAGCTGAAGAAAGTTTGACGTACTTACCGTAGGTTCGAACGCTTTCTTCAACTTGCGCTGCGAGTTCACGCGTTGGTGTGAGTACAAGTGCGCGCACTTGACGAGGTGCTGCTCGCTGGCCGCTTAACAAGCGTTCCAGCATGGGCAATGTAAATCCGGCTGTTTTGCCAGTGCCTGTTTGGGCACCCGCGAGCAAATCACCACCTTTGAGAACGGCTGGAATAGCCTGAGCTTGGATAGGAGTGGGTTGGGTATAACCGTTTTCCGTGACGGCGCGCACGATGGCTTCGGACAAGCCGAGTTCAGCAAATGACATATATAGGGATAAAAATCGACCCGCCGCCGCTTCAGGGCGCCAGTCACAGGCCAGAGGGGATGAATCAGGAGAGGCAGTAAGAAGACTGGAACAATTACTGCAGAACCCGAAGTGTAACAGAGCTGCTTCGAGTCCGATTAATTAGATTGTGATGATCTTCAGGCGAAGGGTGATAGCACGTTCAACATTTGCGAAAAGATTTTCGGTGAACCGGCAATGACATCGCCTTTGTACAGATAGTCGGCTTCGCCGTGGAAATCAGCGACGATACCGCCAGCCTCGGTAATAAGTAGAGTTCCGGCAGCGATGTCCCATGGTTTGAGATTTTTTTCGAAAAAGCCATCTAACCTGCCTGCGGCAACGTACGCTAAATCTAGTGCGGCTGCACCAGGGCGACGAAGCCCTGCTGATTTTTGCGTCATTAGATGAAACATTTTGACGTACTCATCGAGTCCCGACAAATCGCTATAGGGAAATCCGGTGCCGATCAGTGCATCGGCGAGTTTGTCGCGTTTAGTGACGCGTATGCGTTTGTCATTTAAAAATGCACCCGCACCTTTACTGGCTGTGAAGAGTTCGTTGCGCGTGGGGTCATAAACAACGGCTTGGGTAATCTGGCCGCGGTGCTGCAAGCCGATCGAGACAGCGTATTGAGGAAAACCATGAATAAAGTTGGTGGTGCCGTCTAAAGGATCAATAATCCAAACATACTCACTGTCTTTGTGCAGATTGGCTGATGCGCCGGATTCTTCGGCGAGGATGGCATGATCCGGATAGGCTTGCCGCAGCACGTCGACGATGGCTTGCTCAGCCGCTTGGTCGACTTCGGTCACAAAATCGTTGTGCCCTTTGTGAGTCACGCGTAATTGCTCGACCTCGAATGAGGCGCGTGTGATGACTGAGGCGGCACGACGAGCGGCTTTCACCGCAATATTGATCATGGGATGCATGAGCGTTCCGTTAAAATCCGGTCTTGATCGTCGCGTCAGATAGTCTGAGGCGACAGCAATGAGTTAAATGAACAATGCAGCCATCGGAGATTCGCTGTGGCCACGCAAGTTCGCTATTCTAAATGAATCAGACCTCGAATTCTTTTCCAATGTCCCTGCCATTAGCCCAGCGCTTGCGCTTTGTGCTGGTCGATACCAGTCATCCTGGCAATGTCGGCGCGACTGCACGTGCTATGAAAACGATGGGGTTTTCCGAGCTAGTTCTAGTTAATCCTCGCTATCCAGATGTGCTATCGCATGAGGATGCGATCGCTTTTTCCAGCGGTGCTACCGAGGTCTTGTTAAAGGCACGAATCGTCAATTCATTGGAAGAAGCGCTGGAAGGATGTAATTTTTGCGTTGCTTTGTCGGCGCGAGTGCGGGAATTTTCGCCGCCTCGCTATGAGCCTAGGTCGCTGGCCAGCCATCTGCAATCGACTAATAGTTTGCGCGCGGCGGTCGTGTTTGGCAGCGAGCGCTATGGTTTATCGAATGAGCAGGTCGAAAAATGTCAGGCGATTGTCTCGATACCCACGGACGCCGAGTATGGTTCGTTGAACTTGGCGCAAGCGGTGCAGATTGTGGCCTATGAGTGCAGGATGTCAGGGCTGGCAAGCCCTATCGAAGCTGGCAGTTTGGATCAGAGTGGTTTTACGGGAGAGCTGGCTACGAACGAACAAATTGAAGGCATGTTCGTGCATCTGGAACAAGCACTGATTGAGATAGAGTTTCTTGATCAGCAGAACCCGAAGAAATTAATGTCACGTCTGCGCCGTCTTTTTGCGCGCACCTCGCTGGAGACGGAGGAAGTGAATATTTTGCGTGGCATCGCGAATCAACTACTTCATCACAGAAAAACACGAAACAAGAAATAATCTTCGTGATGGATTTGCGAGTCTACGTCGCAGGCTTAGCCCCAGGCACGCAGCAATCCCACTGCTAATCCTTCGAGGGCAAATTCGTGGCTGCCTGGCTCAACGCGGATAACATCAAAGTCAGGGTTTTCTGGCAGTAGTTCAATCGATGAACCATTGCGACGGAAGCGTTTAACGGTGACATCATCATCCAACCGTGCCACCACAATTTGGCCATCACGTGCGCTATCGGTCTTTTTTACTGCTAACAAATCGCCATCCAAAATGCCGGCGTCGCGCATCGACATACCACGCACTTTGAGTAAGTAATCGGGTTTGGCAGTAAACAATGAAGGATCAACTTGATAGGTGGCGGAGACATGCTCTTCGGCCAAAATTGGTGAACCTGCAGCGACTCTACCAATCAGTGGAAGTGAAAGTTGCATCAGGCCGGGGTGGGGTAAAACCATTTGCGGGATGCCGGGGCGACGAATTTTTTTGCCATCAGCCGGTCTATCCAGCAGTCGAATCCCGCGTGAGGTACCGGGAGAGATCTCAATCGCTCCTTTGCGGGCTAAGGCTTGTAAATGCTCTTCGGCAGCGTTAGCAGAACGGAAACCCAGTTCGGTGGCTATTTCAGCGCGGGTTGGAGGAAATCCGGTTTTTTCAATGGCATCACGGATGAGTCCCAGAATCTCTTCTTGGCGCGCAGTCAGCTTAATCATGATGGGAATCCCTCTTAGGCCTGTTTTTATAAACAGGCTGTAGTTTTATACAGCATTTAGTAAAAAGCAAGAACTTTTTAGCTCCTCTCTCCTTGGAACCGTCCTCATCGATGCGGCTTAAGTCTCTGAAGACATTGAGTTTTTGCTCTTAACCTAGTATGATCGCGGGTTTTCCTCTTCCCACACTCGTCCTGACGCCGAGGTGGGCGATTCTATAATCCGACCTTAAGGAGAAATGATGCGTCACTATGAAATAGTTTTTATTGTCCATCCGGATCAAAGCGAGCAAGTACCTGCGATGATCGAACGCTACAAAGGACTTGTTGCCGGCCGCGGCGGCAAGATTCATCGCATTGAAGATTGGGGCCGTCGCCAGATGGCTTACATGATTCAGAAACTTGCGAAAGCTCACTACGTTTGCATGAACATTGAGTGCGATGGCGAAACGCTCGCTGAAATCGAAACCGGTTTCAAATTCAATGATGCAGTGCTGCGCCACTTAACAGTCCGTATGAAAAAAGCCGAGACTGCACCGTCGCCAATTATGAAGAGCGTTCAACGCGAAGATGCTGCTAAGACTTCACGTTCCGACGTTCAGGCGGCCTAACCGGCACATACGAGATTGACAGAGCGAGGTGAGAACAGATTTCAGTGCGTAGCAATCCTGGCCGAGCGTGATGTTGTACGCTACAGCCCTGCCGGTATACCGATCGTTTCAGCAAAATTGATACACGAATCGGAGCAAGTCGAAGCAGGTATCAGTAGGCGAGTTGAATTTGAAGTGGCAGCCTTGGCTGCGGGACAAATAGCTCAACAACTGGCACAGGAAAAGTTAGGCAGTGAGTTTCGGTTTACCGGGTTTTTAGCCCGAAAAAACCGTAACAGTCGAAGTCTGATATTTCATCTCACCGCATTACAAAACATTGAGTAAATAAAGATTCAGGAGCCGACCATGGCATTTGGTAAAAAATTCGACAAGAGCAAGTTAAAAGAAAAACGCAAACAACAAAATCCACTGTTTAAGCGTAAAAAATTCTGCCGCTTCACAGTGGCAAATGTTGAACAAGTTGATTACAAAGATGTAGATACTCTGAAAGACTTTGTTCAGGAAAATGGCAAGATCATGCCCGCACGCCTAACTGGCACACGCGCGCATTATCAGCGTCAGGTGGATACAGCCATCAAACGTGCGCGTTACTTGGCACTGTTGCCGTATACCGATCTGCACAACGCTTAATCGCTGCGTCCTAGCAAAGATATCTGGAGAAAAAACATGCAAGTAATTTTGATGGAAAAAGTAGCTAATCTCGGCGATCTTGGCGCCGTGGTTCGCGTTAAAGATGGCTACGCACGTAATTTTTTGATTCCACAACGTATGGCTCGCCGTGCAACGGCAGAGGCTATTGCTGAGTTTGAAGCAAAGCGTGCCGAGTTAGAAAAAATCGCTGCAGCGAAATTAGCTACGGCGAAATCACAAGGTGAAAAACTGTCTGGTTTGACGGTTCAAATCACCCAAAAATCGGGCGTTGATGGTCGTTTGTTTGGTTCAGTTACCAATCACGACATTGCAGATGCTTTAGGCAAGCAAGGCTTTACCGTAGATAAATCGCAAATCCGTATGCCTACAGGTCCATTGAAGACCACTGGTGAGCACGCATTGGCTGTTGCTCTTCACACGGACGTGATTGCAGAAGTGAAAATCAATATTGTTGGCGATCAGTCCTAATCTGAAGACCACGTTATTGATTTTAAAAATAGCCGGGTTATCCCGGCTATTTTTTTGCTCCTTTTGCGCTCCTAAAAATAACCAGCGTGTAAATCCAAAAATCACGATGCGTATCGTTTAATTAGTAAAAGCCACACAGATAATTAGCCAATGCAGAAACCTTGGTTTTAGATTTTTGCCCGAGAGCGAGCGGGTATAATCGAGTCTATGAACGAACGATCCGATCCGCAGGTAGATTCACTACGAATCCCTCCTCATTCCATTGAGGCGGAGCAGTCTGTTTTGGGCGGTTTACTGCTAGATAATTCAGCGTGGGACAAAATTGCCGATTTTGTTAGTCCCGAAGATTTCTATCGGTACGACCATCGCCTGATTTTTCAACATATTGCCAGATTGATTAGCGGCTCTCGTCCCGCTGATGTCATCACCGTTTTTGAATCGCTTTCTTCGGCTAACAAAGCTGAGGAAGTCGGTGGCTTATCGTATTTAAATGCGCTTGCACAAAACACTCCCTCAGCTGCCAACATTCGTCGCTATGCCGAAATAGTTCGTGATCGCGGCATTTTGCGTAAGTTGATTTCTGTATCTGATGAAATTTCTGGTTCTGCGTTTAATCCGCAGGGCAAAGAAGTTAAGCAAATGCTGGATGAAGCTGAATCCAAAATTTTTGCGATCGCAGAAGAAGGCTCGCGCGGCACTCAGGGATTTCAAGAAATTCAACCGTTGCTCACGCAAGTGGTTGAACGCATCGATGAGCTCTATAACCGTGAAAACCCCAACGACATTACTGGCGTACCTACAGGATTTGTTGATCTCGATCGAATGACATCGGGTTTGCAGCCAGGTGATTTGATCATCGTGGCGGGTCGTCCTTCGATGGGTAAAACAGCGTTTTCGGTCAACATTGGCGAGCATGTATCCACCGATAGTGGTTTGCCGGTCGCTATTTTTTCGATGGAGATGGGTGGCTCGCAGTTAGCTATGCGTATGCTGGGTTCTGTGGGTCGTCTGGATCAACATCGTTTGCGAACAGGTCGCTTAAATGATGAAGATTGGCCGCGTTTGACGCACGCGATTCAGAAAATGAATGATGCGCAAATTTTTATCGATGAAACGCCAGCGTTGTCATCAATTGAATTGCGTGCACGCTCACGTCGACTGGCACGGCAATGTGGAAAATTAGGTTTGATTATTGTTGATTACCTTCAGCTCATGTCAGCCAATTCGCCGGGTGAAAATAGGGCGACAGAAATTTCTGAAATTTCGCGAAATTTAAAAGGCTTGGCAAAAGAATTGAATTGCCCAGTGATCGCTTTATCGCAGCTGAATCGTTCATTGGAGCAGCGCCCGAATAAACGTCCAGTGATGTCGGATCTGCGAGAGTCGGGCGCGATTGAGCAAGACGCCGACTTAATTCTCTTTATTTATCGCGATGAAGTGTACAACCCAGACTCGCCTGAAAAAGGTATGGCTGAGATCATTATTGGTAAGCAGCGTAATGGTCC
>JACCDI010267263.1_pt1 | contig 10122 bp, 5 predicted proteins | sample 7442791 | NCBI WGS metagenome assembly JACCDI01 (sample SAMN15323434, study PRJNA562643) | freshwater metagenome | isolation source: river surface water | place: USA:Blue River Watershed | collected 2017-08-15
GCATGCACCGATCCCGGATGCTGGCGCAGTATCTCCATACCGATCGTGCCCTGACCCGCGATGACATCAGGATCATCAAACGGATGTACGAAGGTGAGCTTGAGTTTTTTTTCTAATGTCAGCGCATGTTGATAGGCATCCGAATACGATTCACCATGCAAAACTACTTCACCGCCGCGTGAGCGTACAGCATCAATTTTTACCGCAGGGGTAGTGACTGGCATAACAATCAAGGCTCTACACCCCAGGTGGCTTGCGGAGAGTGCCACCCCTTGCGCATGATTTCCCGCTGACGCACAGATCACACCGCGTTTTAGTTGCGCGCTAGATAGCTGCGCCATCTTGTTATACGCCCCGCGCAGCTTGAAGCTGAAAACGCTTTGCATGTCCTCGCGTTTGAAATAAATGCGATTACCCATGCGCTCGGACAAACCCGGTGCAAACTCCAACGGTGTTTCGACTGCCAAGTCATAGACTCGCGAGGTCAGAATCTTCTTTAAGTAGTCAATGCTCATAGTGCGTCATTATAATTGAGCGATTCGCCTTCTCAGGCGCCCTTTGCAGATTGTCCTTAGGCGCGGGATAGTTTGCTGATTCTTCACTTTGGCTCTGACATGCTCGCCTCCCTGATTGCTTCGGTACTGAGTGTGTTGTCACTGCCCTCAGTTGGATTACCTACCTTGTTCATCATCAGTTTGCTCTCGGCCACGTTGTTGCCTATGGGCTCAGAGCCGGCGGTATTTGCGGTGGTGAAGATGAATCCCGAACTTTTTTGGCCTGCAGTTCTGGTGGCCACGGCGGGAAATACCGTCGGCGGCGCAATCAGCTACATGATGGGCTATGGCGCCAAGCGCGCCTTTGCCGAGGAAAAGCAGACCCGCTGGTTTGGCTGGCTGCAGCGATTTGGCCCCAAAACCTTGCTGTTATCTTGGTTGCCGGTGATCGGCGATCCCCTGTGCGTACTCGCTGGCTGGCTAAAAATGTCCTTCCTTCAGAGTTTGTTTTATATGGCGATAGGAAAATTGCTGCGTTACCTCACCTTTACCGGTTTGTTATTAAGCGTGCCTGACGGTATTTGGCAACGATTGGGTCAATGGGTGTAAGTACCTACATGGAATAGCTAAAGCCTTGCAAAACCAAGGTCTTAACGCCACGCCTTGTGCAATGCAGTACGTTAGAATGCATGTTTGACACGTCGTCTACAAGCTCTCAATGAATGCCCCAGCGCACATACCTGCTTTACTAAACAACCCGCCACAAGGCAATCCCAGCGCGCGGCTGCGTGAAATTCCCTACAACTACACCTCTTTTTCTGATCGCGAAATCGTTATTCGCTTGCTAGGTGAGTCTGCCTGGGAGTTATTGGCGAGCTTGCGTGCTTCTCGTCAGACTGGTCGTTCTGCGCGCATGCTGTACGAAGTATTGGGTGATATTTGGGTCGTGCGCCGCAATCCCTATCTGCAAGATGATTTGCTAGATAACCCACAGCGTCGTGAATCATTAATCGATGCGCTCTATCACCGCCTGGGTGAAGTTGAAAAACGCCGCGAACCGGCGAGTGCCGAGAGCGGTCATGATCCAGAGTCCATTCAGCGCAGCTTGCACGTACAAACCTTATTGACTGCAGCGCGTAAAGCCGTTGAAGAATTTGCTAATGAATTTCGACAGATGCAGGATTTGCGTCGACGTTCACAACGCGTGCTTGGTCGTTACACTCTCAAAGACAATATTAAATTTGATGGTCTGTCGCGCGTCTCGCATGTAACAGATGCCACCGATTGGCGCGTAGAGTATCCCTTTGTTGTGCTCACACCCGATACAGAAGAAGAAATCGCGGGTTTAGTGAAGGCGTGTATAGAGCTGGGTCTAACCATCATTCCGCGCGGGGGTGGCACCGGCTACACCGGCGGCGCGATTCCTCTCACACCTTTGTCTGCTGTAATCAACACCGAAAAGCTCGAAGATTTAGGTGAGGTTGATAGTCGTCTCTTGCCCGGTGCAGAGCGTGAATGCGCCACCATTTATTCAGGTGCGGGCGTTGTTACTAAACGTGTCGCTGATGCAGCCGAGAAGGCAGGCTTTGTTTTTGCTGTTGATCCAACGTCAGCCGAAGCTTCCTGCATTGGTGGCAACATCGCTATGAATGCCGGCGGGAAGAAGGCTGTGTTGTGGGGCACTGCACTCGACAATTTAGCTAGCTGGCGTATGGTTGACCCGAATGGTGATTGGTTAGAAGTTACGCGACTCGATCACAACTTGGGAAAAATTCATGATGTAGAAACTGCGCGTTTTAAATTGGAATGGACGCATCCTTCCGAGCGCGGCCGTCGTAATCCTAATGCACCATTTAAGACTGAAATTTTGTCTATCGATGGCAGTAAATTCCGTAAGGTGGGTTTAGGTAAAGACGTTACCGATAAATTTCTGTCAGGTTTGCCGGGTGTACAAAAAGAAGGCTGCGATGGATTGATCACATCGGCACGCTGGATTTTGCACAAAATGCCCAGCTACACACGCACCGTGTGTTTAGAGTTTTTTGGACAGGCGCGTGAGGCGATACCTTCTATCGTCGAAATTAAAAATTATCTCGATGCCGAAACGAAAAAAGGCGGCGCCATACTGGCGGGACTTGAACACTTAGATGAGCGTTATCTTCGTGCCGTCGGTTATGCCACTAAATCAAAACGAGGCGTGTTGCCTAAGATGGCTTTGTTTGGTGACATCGTTGGCCATGATGAAGATGCCGTAGCTCGTGCAACGTCCGAAGTCATACGCATAGCGAATAGCCGTGTGGGTGAAGGTTTTGTGGCGGTCAGTCCCGAAGCGCGCAAAAAATTCTGGTTAGATCGTGCTCGCACCGCTGCGATTGCGCGTCACACCAACGCCTTTAAAATCAATGAAGATGTGGTCATACCGCTCGATCGTATGGGTGAATACACCGATAGCATAGAGCGGATCAACATCGAACTTTCCATAACGAATAAGTTAGCTCTTCTGGGGGAGTTATCCGCCTTTTTCGAGCACGGTAATCTACCTTTGGGTAAGCATGATGATGGCGAGGGATTTGAAATTCCCTCTGCTGAGTTGCTTGAAGATCGCGTCACACAGGCAAGTGTGTTGTTGAACTCTGTGCAAACACGCTGGTCATGGTTGCTAGCGAACTTCGCTCAACCATTAGCGAATGCTAAATCTATACTCGCAGAATTAGGCTATCAAGCACGCCTCTCAGAATTCGATGCGCGCATCGCTGCACAGCCTAGCGTGACTATTTTCGATTTGCTGCAAGATCGAACTCTACGCATATCGTGGAAAGCTGAGGTGCGTACTCAGTTACGTCAGATTTTTGGCGGCGCTGCATTCAAGCCCATTGTTGATGAAACCTCGGCAATTCATAAACGGGTATTACGAGGCCGTGTTTTTGTGGCGCTACATATGCATGCCGGTGATGGCAATGTGCACACCAATATCCCTGTTAACTCAGATGACTATCAAATGCTACAAACAGCCCATGCTGCCGTAGCACGCATCATGGCACTGGCACGTTCATTAGATGGCGTGATCTCAGGTGAGCATGGCATAGGTATTACCAAACTTGAATTTCTGACCGAGGCTGAGATCGGGGAATTCCGCGATTACAAGCTGCGTATCGATCCCGAGGGCCGCTTCAACAAGGGTAAATTATTGAATGCGCCGGACCTGCATGCTGACTTGCGCAATGCCTATACGCCATCTTTCGGTTTGATGGGACATGAATCATTAATCATGCAGCAGAGTGATATCGGCGCTATTACCAATAGCGTTAAAGATTGTCTGCGTTGCGGTAAATGTAAGCCTGTATGTGCCACGCATGTGCCGCGTGCCAATTTGCTGTATTCACCACGCAATAAAATTTTGGCGACCTCATTGTTGGTTGAGGCTTTTTTGTATGAAGAGCAGACACGTCGCGGCATTTCGATACGTCATTGGGAAGAATTCGAAGACGTCGCAGATCATTGCACCGTTTGTCATAAATGTCTGACACCGTGCCCGGTCGATATTGATTTCGGCGATGTGTCCATGAATATGCGTAATCTACTGCGCAAGATGGGCAAAAAATCGTTTAATCCCGGCACCACGGCATCGATGTTTTTTTTAAATGCGACGGATCCTGCAACGATTAACGCTACGCGTCAATTAATGATGGGTTGGGGTTATAAGGTTCAGCGTTTTGCGCATGACTTACTGAAAAAATTCGCGAAGAAGCAAACCAAAGCGCCATCGTCCACCCATGGCAAAGCCCCGGTGCGTGAGCAGGTCATACATTTTATAAATAAAAAAATGCCCGGCAATTTACCCAAGAAGGCCGCACGAGCTTTACTTGATATTGAAGACGATAAATTTGTCCCTATCATTCGCAATCCCAAAACTACCGATGCCGATACCGAAGCCGTGTTTTATTTTCCGGGCTGCGGATCAGAGCGTTTATTTTCTCAAGTCGGACTAGCCACGCAAGCCATGCTCTGGCATGTGGGTGTGCAGACCGTGCTGCCGCCGGGATATTTGTGCTGTGGTTATCCACAACGGGGTTCGGGTGATTTTGATAAGGCAGAAAAAATCATCACCGATAATCGTGTGCTGTTTCATCGAGTAGCGAACACACTAAATTATCTTGATATAAAAACGGTCGTTGTTTCTTGCGGCACTTGCTACGACCAGTTGCAAGGCTATGAGTTCGATAAAATTTTCCCTGGATGTCGCATCGTCGATATCCATGAGTATTTGTTGGAGAAGGGCGTTCATCTTGAGGGCGTAACAGGTACGCGCTACATGTATCACGACCCTTGCCACAGCCCGATGAAGTTACAAGATCCATTAAAAACGGTGAATAGCTTAATCAGCACCGTCGACGCTAAGAAAATAGAAAAGAACGATCGGTGCTGCGGTGAATCCGGCACGCTCGCTATATCGCGTCCAGATATCTCTACTCAAATTCGTTTTCGTAAAGAAGCGGAAATGATCAAAGGCGCGGATAAATTACGCGCCGATGGATTTGAAGGCGAAGTGAAAATACTTACCTCCTGCCCATCATGTTTGCAAGGACTGGCGCGTTATAACGATGACTCAACAACGACGGCTGATTACATTGTCGTAGAAATTGCGCGTCATCTTTTGGGTGAAAACTGGATGCCCGAGTACGTAGAGCGCGCCAATAGCGGTGGCATAGAGCGCGTATTGGTTTGATGATGATAGTATCAAGTCCAACATGTGAGCTGTGCCAAAGCACGGGCGGCGAGCTGATACATCAGGGCGAATTATTTCGCGTGGTGTTGGTTGATGATGCAAATTACCCTGGGTTTTGTCGCGTTATCTGGCGCGATCATGTGAAGGAAATCACGGACCTGAATGAACTCGATCGCATGCTCATGATGGATGTGATGTGGCAGGTTGAGCAGGTCGTGCGTGATGTGATGCAGCCAGAAAAAATCAACTTAGCTAGTTTGGGCAACATGGTGCCGCATCTACATTGGCACGTGATACCGCGCTATATCGATGATGCCCATTTTCCTGCGCCCGTGTGGGCCGAAGCTAAGCGTGTTCCATCACCTGAGTCATTAGCAGCGCGCCAAGAAAAATTACCCTTGTTACGGAAAAAAATACAGCAACGTTTAGCCGCTTATAAGTAATCGTCCTGCGCATTAAAAATTATTTGACGACGTAGTGCGCACCAATAATCACCATAAAAAAATCGACACGATGAGTAATCACATACCTACCGCACTGACCTTGCATAAAGCTTCTCGTACACTAGAGATTAGTTTTGATGACCTTGGAAGCGTTAGCTTGTCATGTGAATTTTTGCGTGTGCATTCGCCTTCCGCTGAAGTGCGCGGCCACGGCCAGGGTCAAGAAATACTTCAAACAGGTATGCGTACTATAGAAATCACAGCTATAGAGCCCGTCGGTAATTACGCTATTCGTCCTGTATTTTCAGATGGCCATGATAGTGGCATTTATTCGTGGGACTTTCTGCACTCATTATGTTCTGAGCATGAGCAACTCTGGCAAACCTATCTGCAGCGACTCGAAGCCGCAGGTTTCACACCTGAAGCAGGTCGCGATACACCCATGGTCAAGCAAGGCGCTGGCTGCGCTTCGCATTAAAACCTACGCTTTAGGCTTTCGCCGTCTCGCCATCGTCCCAACGCGATAGGCATTACGTCTGTGCCTGATCTCGCGGCTGTAGCTGACCAAGCAACTACTCTGCTTCTATAAACTGCTTGAGCATATGAAGCTGTCTGAACATTAACTCAGAATAAATCTTAGCGACTTCTGCCGGCACTTCTGTCGCGCCCTTAGGCAGATCAAGAATATTTGATCCCACTTGATCGAAAGCGAGTCGTAGCTCATCCCGGAACGCTTGCAACAAAGCCTGCCCTTGCACTGACTCAAGGAAAGATGCCAGATTTGGTGGCACGTATAATTCATCTATCCATTCGCTAGACAAATCTCCACTGCTGAAAAAATCGTCCATGTCATTGCCATCAATGACAGTAGCTATGGACGTAGTACTGGTTGTTCTACTAGAGCTGCTAGAGCTATTGGAGCTACTTGAGCTACTTGAGCTACCAGAGCTATTCGAAAGAATAGAGTCGCTGCTTAACGGGGTGCCAGTAAATTTCTCCCAAACTTTTTTCCATGCGGTTTCAATTTTTGGGGCTAACACCGCATACACGCCCTTAACTAACAGGGCATTTGTTACAGCGCCTGTCGCGGCTTGATAGGGAGGGAAAATGGTTGGTAGTGAGCCTGGCGCGGCTTGATAAGGAGGGAAAATGGCCGGTAGTGAGTGTGCTGTGAAGCTGGCATTAAAACAGATCTCAGAAAGTGTTCCGAAAACCTGCGCCAAATCAGTAGTCTCTGTCGCTATGGACGTATCAATTAATTGCGTGAGTTGACCATTTGCGATCTGGGTAAGTGGCGAGAAGATCGTATTGTTATCAAAATCTATCTTATAGGGATTCCATTGCTCGCCGTGCTCTATACGGATGTTTTCCAGCGTTACCCCGAGTCCTGCGATAAACGAGGAGATAGTTTTGTTGTGAATGTGGCCTGTATTTCCAAACAGTGAAAATTGTATATGGGGTAGTGCTACTAAATACGGATATATTTCCTCACTCACCGCAGAATAAATACCGACCACGCTCAGTGCGCGGTAGATATCCTTGCGAGACAGAGGGGTAGTTTTAGCAACGATAGACTGAATCAATTTTTCTAATGCCGAAAAATCGATAGTGGTTTTTACGACGTCATTAATTGACGTATCTTTCTTGGTAAGCGGCCATACCAAGCTCGTTGAAATCACTTCGCGCGTGAATGTATTCTCTGCTGTATTGATGATAGTGCTTTGCAACGCAGGCCAATCGGAATTGTTTTTTACCGAATTAAATAAGCTTGCCAATATAAGCGTTTCATTTTTTTTGTTACTTTCATCGTCAATAGCGGAATCCAGTTCGGCGATCGCTATTTGCAAGACGTTTTCCCCTTTCTTATTGGTTTGCTTCAACGCTACTGTGGCACCATATTTTATGAGTAACTCCACAGCATTAAAATTATTAAACATTACTGCAAGCATTAAGGCATCGTTACCTTTGCGATTGGTACCCTTTAGAGGCAACTTATTTTTAAGCAGTAGCTCCAGCATTTCTACATCGTCATCGCTGCTTAAGTTTTTCAGCGCGGCGATTAATAAAGAGCCTTTTTCCTGGTCAATAACTGTGTGCTTTACAGGTACCTTCAACTCCAATAGCTTCGATACATTATCGATGCGGCCGGATAGAACAGCTGCTCGTAATGATTGATAACCTATATTGTCATCAGAAAATACTATCGCACCACTATTAATCAGTAATTGAATGATTGAAGGGCTGCCACATTCTGCAGCATTTACAAATGGAGGATCTCTATCATCACCATTAGGATCTGCCCCATTATTCAAGAGTAGCTTTACAGTATCCAGTGAGCCACTGCGACACGCTGCTGATAATGCAGTGATGCCCTCGGGAATAACCGAATTAATCTCCGCTCCCTTGGCTAGTAAAATTTTTACAATCTCGGGGTTTCCTGTACTGGCAGCCTCCATGAGTGGTGTTATTTCACCAGGTGGCGCGTTAACCTTGGCACCTCGTTCTAATAGGTCGTTAATGATTTCAATATTTCTGTTGGCAATCACAAGACTAAAAATCGAACCAAAGATAGGGTCGAAATAGCTAAAATCCGCACCCAATGAAAGTAATAGTTTGCAGGCGTCTATGCGGTTATGTCGCGCAGCAAAATACAATGGAGGTAATCCGGTAATGTTTTTTTGATCGATGTCTGCGCCATGCTGAATAAATAGCTTGCAAATTTCGGTGCGGCCCATCTCGGCAGCGATGTGTAGCGGCATATTTTCATCTGGAATATTTAACGATGCACCATGATTGAGTAACAGCTCGCAAACAGCGTAATGGCCTCCGGCAGCAGCCTTACTTAGCGCAAATTGTTTACTTATATTTGAATCTTCCCTATCGATAATGTGCGTGAGTAGTAGTTGTACTATCTCTATGTGGCCATTGAGTGTGGCAGCTATCAGTGCATTTTCAATATTGTTACTTGTGGGCCTGGTACTTTCCCCATCGCTTAGCAGAAGCTGCAGTGCCTTAAGGTCCCCCCATTCTGCAGCTAGCTTAAGAGGCGTAGCGTAGGCCTCAGAATCAGTATCGTTTGCCAAGTCCTGTAATTGAGCATGCTGCTTCTGTTGGTATTCGAGTAATCCACTCCGAAATCTGTCTAGATTGAAATCACAGGGATATAAAATGGGCTCAAAATTTTCCATTACAGGAAAAATCATTCTATCCCCTTCTTTTAGGCGCACTGCACCACATTCGCTAAGTAGTAGTTTTAGGGAGTCTGAATAATATGAAATATGCCTGAGCTGCGGTTTTATTTGAGGCCAATCGGCTGGATTGTCACCATATAGGAGTGTGCATACACGGTCAGAATTTTCCTGCTTAGAAAAACAAATCAGTATTTCATTGCATTCTTCTGAAGTAAATTTTTCACGAATTTTTCTTCGATTATCTGTTTTGCAGATAAAGATAGTAGATGCTGACGATGACGATGACGATGACGATGACGATGCTGAGGATGAACCTGAGCTTGAACCTGAAACATCGGATTCATGTATTCGCTGTTTTTTATTGATCGGCTCTGTAGAGATCAGATTTTTTTGCTCATCACTTGGTGTATTGCTTTCGGAGCGAGCTCGCTTTCTGCTGCGAGGTAATTCGTTTGCGATTTGCTTTTGCTCACTTCCACCATCGACATCCATGTCATGAATTTCAAATGACTGCATGCGGGGAGGTGAGGCTCTTTGTTTTGGAGATGCCTCTGACCTTGACTGTGCATCTTCAACAGCGTTGTCGATGTTGGTCTCAGCGTCGTTTCCAGGAGACGAATAAACCGTGGGGGGATTGGGGTTGGGTCTCATAAAAACGTTGTTTTTGAGTTTGAATTAAGGGCAATCGGCAAAGCACCGATGTGTACCAATAACCCTTTAAAAGTTCACTGTAAATAAAGTGAGTGAAGTGTATGAGTCGGATCAGGAAGAATTCCTGATTGACATGGGGATATAAAAAATAAAACGGGTCAGAGTATCTGACCCGATTGAAAGCTAACGCGCAGTGTATGTACGTTTATTTCGATTGGTCAGGGTCTATGAACTGCTTCAACATATGAAGCTGTCTGAACATTAGCTCTGAATAAATTTCTGCTGCTTTTGCCGACAATTCTGTTGCACCCTTCGGTAGATCAAGGATATTTCCTCCTACTTGATCAACAGCGAGTCGCAATTCATGGCGAAATGTCTTTAACATATCCTGACCTTGTGGGGAGTCAAGATAATTTGTGGGCTCCTTAGGCGCACGCGTTTGATTTACCTGTTCATCAACTACATCTGATTCGTATATGCCAAAGAAATCATCCGGATCGTAGGCAGTGCGTGAACTCATAGAGCTGTTTGAGCTACTGCTGGAGCTACTACTCGAGCTGCCAGAGTCACTAATCATTATTTTGCCGACAAATTGAGACCAAGCCGCTTGCCATGCC
>JACCDI012123136.1_pt1 | contig 10121 bp, 9 predicted proteins | sample 7442791 | NCBI WGS metagenome assembly JACCDI01 (sample SAMN15323434, study PRJNA562643) | freshwater metagenome | isolation source: river surface water | place: USA:Blue River Watershed | collected 2017-08-15
CTAACTGATCAGGACTCGGCGTATGTCGATCAGTCAGTTGCTTGGCCTGACGGAAAACCTTCACCAGTTCCGCAGGCAACACCAGATACCCGAGTCGCAACTGCGGTGAAAGTGTCTTCGAAAACGTTCCGATATAGATGACTGAGCCATCGACATCCAGCGACTGCAGCGTCTGCACAGGTCTTAAGCCGTAGCGAAACTCACTGTCATAGTCGTCCTCGATGATCCAGCAGCGGTTTCTAGCCGCCCATGCCAGGAGTTCACGACGGCGGCTGATGGACATGACGGACCCAAGCGGGAATTGATGCGATGGGGTCACATAGACCAGCGCGTTTTTGACATTTGGCAACTGGTCGCACATGAGTCCTTGTTCATCGACGGTTATCGGCGAAACGTTAGCCCCCATTGCTTCAAAATTCAGTCGTGCACCCAAATAGCAAGGCTCTTCCATCAAGACCTCTGACCCAGGCTCCACCAGCAGCCGCGCACAAAGATCAATGGCCTGTTGTGCGCCTTGGACAATGATAATTTGCTCTTGAGAGCAAGGTAAACCTCTTGCCCGCAGCAAATAGCCCTGAAGTTCGGAGCGCAACTCGGCTACACCTTCGGGCGCGGCATAGTAAAGACTGGACTGTCGCTTCATGAGCGCTTGGTTGTAGAGCTTTCTCCACATGAGCCTGGGAAAGTCTTCATCCGCAATGGCGCCGTAGAGAAAGTTGAATTCTCTTGGTTTGATTTCAGGCGTGACAGGTAACTTCAATGCCGAGGTACGACGCCCGTAGGCCGACAGCTTGCGTTGCTCGCTTGGAATGGGTTTCAGGGATGGACGATGTGCCTTCGCAGGGTGAGGTAAGTTCAAGGACACGCAAGCGCGTGAACCAGGTGCTGTTTCGATATATCCCTCGGATGCGAGTTGTTCGTAAACGGTGACCACAGTAGACCGAGAGACGCCCAAATCAGATGCCAATGCGCGAGTTGAGGACAGTTTCTCGCCCGGGCTGAGTTCTCCAGCATGAATCTTGAGTCGGAAAATTTCACAGACCCGCTGGACCGATCCGATTTTTTGCATGATCAACTGGTATGTTTAATTTAATCAAAAATGGATCTTCATGGTAAACCAGAATCGCCTGAAAATCCGGTCATCAAATTCTTCAGAGACCCGTTGAGACGATGTACATCCCAGCCCACTTTTCGATCAAAAATCCAGAGCTTATGCACCAGATCATCCAGGCCCACCCTTTGGGCGTTCTGGTGACTATGACCCCCGAAGGCCTGGACGCCAATCACATCCCTTTCGAACTGGATGCTGCCCGTGGCGTCCTCACGGCGCACGTGGCGAGGGCCAATCCTGTGTGGCAACAATGCGGCAATGGAATGGACGCATTGGTGATTTTTCGCGGCGAAGAAAGCTACATTTCCCCAAACTGGTATCCCAGCAAACACGAATTCCATCGCCAAGTACCCACTTGGAATTACGAGGTCGTGCACGTGCATGGACGCATGGTCGTTCAGGACACGGAAAAGTTTGTGCGTGGCGTGGTGGGTCGCCTGACCCGCAAGCATGAAGCCATAGAAGCAAAGCCCTGGAAGATGGGAGATTCAACCCCCGAGTTCATCGACGGCATGCTCAAAGCCATTGTTGGCATTGAAATCACCATCACACGGATGGAAGGTAAGGCCAAGCTGAGCCAGAACCGTGAGGACCGAGACCGCCTCAATGCCGCTGAAGTGCTTGCAAGTCACGGTGAAGTTGAGTTGTCCCAAGCTATGCGCAAGGCGAAATAAGTACGCCATCACCAGATCTACTCTAGTTGCGCATCAATATTTAGAATGATGAATCGGACCCCAAGAGCTTGATCTACTTGTCCTTGGAAAACTTAGACGGTTTGCGATCAGGTATCTTCTGCCCCGCCATGAAGATTTCCTTCAAATCTTCAATTCTTCAATCCCCGAACTCAACCCATTGATCTGATTGGGTTTTTCTCGGTCACCTCCTGACCAGAGCTTGAAGAAAGTCCCTTCACACCGGGGCTTCAGCGCGATTGAGACGCTGTTCTGCTCAGAACCACCTGACTGAGCGAGTTCTAAAAAATCCAATTAGAACAAGGGTTTGCGCGATTTTTCCGTAACCCTCCGTTGCCGTACTGCCGCAAAAAAGTCAGGAGCTTTTGCGGAAACCCGAGGTTTCATGAGGGTTGCGAGCGGTGGGGATTTGAACCAGCCGCGGGACATGAGGGGCTTGGATCCCGGCGCGTGTGCCAAACTTTCTACATGGCTGTAGTGGTCAGTTTGAAGCGGGGCAGACCGAGATCTTGTGGCTCACTCACCTGGCTGAGAAGCCAAGCACGAAAAGCCAGCAAGGCTGGCAAATGCTGTCGTTCTTCCGGGTAGCACAAGTAATAGCCTTTCCAGCCTTCAATCGTGTTACCCGAAATGGACTGAATTTTCCCCGAGCTCAGTTCGTCACTGATCAAACACGCGGGCACCAAAGCCACACCCAGTTCCGCAATGACAGCTTCAATCAGCAGGGAAAACTGGTCGAACCGCGCGCCGGCATAACTTTCCATGTCAGAGATACCCGCCGCTACACGCCAGTCTTCCCAGGCATGAGGTACGCTGGCGTGATGCAGCAGAGGGTAATGCGATACGTCTTGCGCCCGCTGAATTTTTTGGGCCATCGAAGGTGCTGCAACCGCCAACAATTCGCGCCCGGTCAGATAATCAGCGTGCGCATTGGGCCAGATGCCCTCGCCAAAACGAATCGCGGCATCAATGCTGCCGCCCATTACAAAGTCAGCACCCCGCACATAAGGTACAAAACTCACTGTTATGTCCGGATGCTGCCGCTTGAAATCAGGCAGACGTGGAATCAGCCATGTGGCGCCAAAGGTGGGAACACAAGCGAGGTGAAAAAGCCCAGTAGCGCTGGCCGAAGTACGCAACTCGACCGTAGCACTTTCCAGTGCCAGCAAACTGGGTCTGACCCGGGCCAGATAGCTGCGTCCAGCCTGAGTCAGCACCAATCGTTGCTTAACGCGCTCAAACAGATGAACGCCCAGCCAATCCTCCAGACTCCGAATTTGCCGGCTGACGGCGCCCTGGGTTACACACAGTTCAGTTGCCGCCCGGGTGATGCTCATGTGCCGGACAGCAGCTTCAAATGCTTGCAGTTCCTGTATCGACGGGCACAAACGCCGCATAGGAAACTTCCTCCGACCGAGTTCATGAAAAAAAATAATGACCTTCTGAGAATAAATCGATTTCTAAAAACAGGCAAATCGACGTTAATACCACCGGTGTTCAACCTTAGTGGATGGAGTGCGATATGAAACTGTTAACCCGTCTGATCGGTATTACTTTTACAGCCCTGATGGCCACCGCCGCGTTTGGCCAGGTCTACCCGAATAAATCCATTACCCTGATCATTCCATTTCCCCCTGGCGGTTCCACCGATATTGTCGGCCGTATTGTGGCTGAGGCTCTGGGCAAGGAACTGGGGCAAGCCGTTGTGGTGGACAACAAAGGTGGCGCGGGTGGTGCCATTGGTGCCAAAAATATTGCAGATGCTGCGCCCGACGGCTATACCTTGGGTATCGCGACCGTCTCCACTCATGTCATTAATCCGGTGGTACGTGGCGAGAGTTTGAAATATGACCCGCTCAAGGACTTCACCCTTATTACCCAGCTGGCTGCTGTACCCAACGTCGTGTCCGTGCACCCGAGTGTACCGGCGCAAAACATGGAAAAGTTTCTGGAGTACCTGAGGAAAAATCCGGGTAAGGTAAATTTCGCTACCCCCGGTGCAGGCAGTCTAGGACACATGATGGGCGAGACCTTAAAGTACGATGGAAAGGTCAATATGGTTCACATCGCATACCGTGGTGCGGGACCAGCATTGAATGACGTTCTCGCCGGACAGGTACAGGTTTTCTTCGACAATTTACCTTCCTCACTTCCTCATATTCAGGCAGGTAAACTGCGTGCCTTAGCTGTGGCTTCAGACAAGCGTGTGCCCTCTTTACCCAACGTACCAACCTTCGCCGAAGTAGGCCTTCCCCTGGTCAATGACCCGGCATGGTTTGGTCTGGTCGGGCCGAGTAACCTGTCAGCCGATGTTCTCAAGCGTCTGAGCGATGCGGTTGGCAAGGTACTGAAGCAGCCAGACGTCGTCAAACGCTTGCAGGACAATGCGGCAAGCTCGGTAGGTAACAGTCCTGATGCTTTCCGTAAAACCATGACGGCCAGCATCAATAACACACGCAAAGTGGTCCAAGAAGGCAAACTGAAATTTGACTGATCATGACAACCGTTTGCCTACTGTCCCGACAAGGTATTGCCTCCCCCCTGGTGCTGGACTCCCCACACTCGGGGGTGGAATATCCCGAAGATTTCAAATACGCCGTGAACCTGAGTGATTTGCGCCGTGCTGAAGATACTCATGTCGATACCTTGTTCAATTTTGGTCCTGATCTGGGTGCTAGTCTGGTAGCGGCGAAATTTCCGCGCAGCTATATCGATGCTAATCGTTCACTTGATGAAATCGACCCGGAATTGCTGGAGACCCCATGGCCTAAAAGTTATGTAGCATCCGAAAAAGCCAAACTCGGAAAGGGGCTGGTTTGGCGTTTACTGGACGATGGTCAAAGCATTTATCAGTGCAAGCTTTCGGTCGTTGAAATTGAGGGGCGCATTAATGGCTACTGGCGGCCTTACCATGCCATGGTCAGGGGTGCGCTTGACGATGCCTATTCACATCACGGCTTTGTGATGCACATCAACTGTCATTCCATGCCTAGTGTGTCAGACGTGTACACCACAGAAAGGCCGGGTCTGGTTCACCCCGATATTGTCTTGGGTGACCGAGACGGCACCAGTGCCGACCCGGCGATTACGGCTTTTTTGCAAGACGCATTTCTGTCGCGCGGCTATAGCTGCTGGGTTAATGACCCCTATAAAGGAGTAGAACTGGTACGTGCTTATTCGTCACCCCTTAACGATCGTCACTCTATTCAGCTCGAAATCAATCGTCGCCTGTACATGGATGAAAATTCGCTCGAATTACATGAGGGCTTCGACAAACTGCGTGCCGACTTGCAGCGTATTTTGGGTGAATTACTGGTGTATTGCCAACCCCGCTGGGCTAGAAAGCCTGCCGCCCTGGCAAGCGCTCTGGTCAACTAACACTTCCGGATAACCCATGAGCACTGTGCACCGTCGCCATTTTCTGAGTTCTGCTGTGCTACAAGTTTTCATCCGATCTGACACGTGACAGTTGGGCAAATGGTTATCGCTCTTTGTCAAAAATTGATTTCAGCTTGGCCGCAAGGCGTACGGCAACGCAAAATGCAGACATTCATATTACCCCAGCGAAAATGAATGAGTTTTAAAATCAAAAATCTGCCTGACTTCATGTCAGGGCTGATCTTTACGAGTTTGGGATTGGTTGTCATGTGGGCGGCGGGCGAATATCGGCTGGGTTCAGCGGCGTCGATGGGGCCAGGGTATTTCCCGCGCATGCTCGGAGCGGTACTGGCCCTACTGGGTCTGATCGTACTGGCGCAGTCGTTTGGCCAAGAACAAAGCGCGCCGTCGGAAAGTGCCGAGCCCTACCCGCACCACAGCGCTTTCCCGCTGCGTGGTGTGATCATGGCTAGTATCGGCTGTGCCGTCTTCTGGATTCTGGCCGGCGTCTTCGGCAAGACCGGCTGGACCGGTCTTGATATTCCAGTCGTCATCATGCTCGTCATTGCCTGGTTTGCCAGCCGCGAATTGTTCTGGGTGCTGGCTGCGATTGCGGCCTTTGCGTTAAGCCTCATGCACCTGGGTTTGGTGGTCGCCACTGCGGTACTGCTGGCACTGGCGCACTTCGGCAGTCTTGAATCCAAATGGTTGGAAACCGTCATTAATTACTTCGTCCTGCTGTGTTTGTGCCTGGTGGTATTCGTCTATGGCCTGAGGCTGCAGTTTCCAGTGCTGCCCGATGCTGTCAACACCTTTTTGCGTGCTTACTAGGGGAGAAGACGAGTGGAACTATTGTCGAATCTGGAACTGGGCTTTGCCACGGCTTTCACCCTGCAAAACCTGTTTTACTGCTTCATCGGCGTTCTGCTCGGCACTCTGATCGGGGTCTTGCCCGGCATTGGTCCGATTGCCACGATCGCCATGCTACTGCCGATCACCTATGCCCTGCCGCCGGTGTCGGCGCTGATCATGCTCGCTGGCATTTATTACGGAGCGCAATACGGCGGCTCAACCACCGCTATTCTGGTCAATTTGCCCGGCGAGTCGTCGTCAGTCGTCACCTGTCTAGACGGTTATCAGATGGCACGTAAGGGGCGTGCCGGCGCGGCCCTGGCGATTGCGGGGCTGGGTTCGTTCTTTGCCGGTACCGTGGCCACGCTTGTCTTGGCGACATTTGCGCCGGTCTTGTCGAAGCTGGCATTCGCGTTCGGCCCCGCCGAGTATTTCTCGCTCATGGTGCTCGGGCTGGTCGCGGCAGTGGTGCTGCCCTCGGGTTCGCTAACCAAGGCCCTGGCGATGATTGTGCTGGGTCTGATTATCGGCCTGATCGGGACCGATGTGAATTCTGGGGCGCAGCGCTTTACCTTCGATATTCCGGAACTGTCCGATGGCATCGGTTTTGTGATTATTGCAATGGGGGTGTTCGGCTTTGCAGAGATTATTTCGAATCTGGAGCAAAAGGAGCGCCGTGAGGTGTTCACCAGCAAGGTCGGCAGACTGATGCCGAACAGGGAGGAGTTCAAGCGCGCAGCACCGGCAGCTTTACGTGGTACGGCGCTGGGCTCGGTTCTGGGGGTCTTGCCCGGTGGCGGTGCCTTGTTGTCGGCGTTTGCCTCTTATACGCTGGAGAAGAAGTTCAGCAAGCACCCTGAGGAGTTTGGCAAGGGTGCGCCAGAAGGGGTGGCCGGTCCGGAGTCGGCGAATAACGCCGGGGCGCAGACCAGTTTTATTCCACTGCTGACGCTGGGAATTCCACCCAATGCGGTCATGGCTTTGATGGTCGGGGCAATGATGATTCATGACATTCAGCCCGGCCCGCAGGTGATGACGAGTAATCCAGCCTTGTTCTGGGGGCTGATCGCCAGTATGTGGATCGGCAATCTAATGTTGATTGTGCTGAATCTGCCGCTGATCGGGATCTGGATCAAGTTGTTGAGTGTGCCGTACCGGGTCTTGTATCCAGCGATTTTGCTGTTTTGCTGCGTCGGGGTCTATTCGCTGAACAATAATGTGTTTGAGGTGGCACTGACGGTGTTGTTCGGGGTGGTGGGCTGGCTGTTCATCAAGCTCAAGTGTGAACCCGCCCCACTGCTGCTGGGCTTCATTCTGGGTCCGCTTATGGAGGAAAACCTGCGTCGCGCCTTGGTGTTGTCGCGCGGTGACTGGTCAACCTTCGTCACCCGACCGCTGTCGCTCGGCCTGCTCATCGCCGCCATCCTTCTCGTCATCATCGTGTTGTCCCCCGCAATCTCGAAAAAACGTAATGAGGCATTTAAGGAGGCTGATTAAACACCATTCAGTTCCGCGCTACCGTGGTTTGGCTTAAGACCTGATGGCCGGGTGAACTGCCACGTGGCGGCAGCACTTATCTCACCACAGCCGTTGAAAATGGCACAGTGCTTAGTGTTCTTCAGTCTAATTATCAAGGGTTCGGCCCCGGTGTTGTCATGCCCTGTACAGGCATTTATTAGGGGCTGTACTGGAGACCACAGTCCAAAATTACAAAACTAAGCGGGTTTATATTGGAATGCGAGATGGTATGAGACTCTTTGAGCAAACTCGAACTGAACAAGATTCCCTTGGTGAGAAGCAAATTTCAAAGGAGGTGTACTGGGGAATTCATACGGCTAGGGCCATAGAAAATTTTCCGATAAGCGGCGCCCCCATTGGAAGCATGGGGCATTTAGTGATGGCTCTGGCCTATGTCAAGAAAGCCGCAGCGCTCACCAATATGGAACTGGGTGTTTTGGATAAATTGCGCGCAGAGGCAATTGTTTGGGCCTGTGACGAATTGATTGCTAGTAAATGGGACAAAGAGTTAGTCGTGGATGTCATCCAGGGCGGGGCGGGCACATCTACGAATATGAATGTTAACGAGGTCATAGCCAATCTTGCACTAGAGCGGCTTGGTTACCCCAAGGGCCGATACGACGTGCTCCACCCGATCGACCATGTCAATGCCTCCCAAAGTACAAATGATGTCTATCCAACTGCGCTACGCTTAGCTGCATGGCTTTCGATCGAGAAATTGCTCAGCGCGATGAGATTGTTGCGCGAGGCTTTTGAGAGAAAAGCCGTTGAGTTTGAAGACATTATTAAAATTGGGCGTACACAGCTTCAAGATGCTGTTCCGATGAGTCTTGGACAGGAGTTCCGCGCTTTTGCCATCATGCTGGGTGAGGATGAGCTACGCTTACGTGAGGCTCGTACCCTGATTTCTGAGCTGAACCTTGGAGCCACAGCGATTGGGACTGGCATCAATGCGCCTCTGGGGTACGCGAGTCGAGTAGTCATTGTGCTGGCCGAGATTTCAGAAATCCCTGTGGTTGCCGCCGAAAACTTAATCGAAGCGACTCAAGATACCGGCGCTTTTGTCCAATTGTCTGGTGTGCTCAAGCGAATAGCATGCAAGTTAAGTAAGGTCTGCAACGATCTTCGTTTGTTATCGTCTGGACCGCAGGCCGGCTTTTGCGAAATTTTACTTCCTGCTCGCCAAGCCGGATCTTCCATAATGCCGGGTAAAGTAAATCCCGTTATCCCCGAGGTGGTCAATCAAGTTGCCTTTGAGGTCATTGGCAATGATCTCACCATCACTATGGCTAGCGAGGCTGGCCAGCTACAGCTCAATGCATTTGAGCCAATCATTGGTTGGTCATTGCACAAAAGTTTGAGGCATCTTATTCAGGCCGTTGATACGTTAAGAGTTAATTGTGTTGATGGGATAAAGGCAAATGAAGAGTTGCTAGCAGAAAGAGTTGCACGATCAGCGACTCTCGCGACGGCGCTTAGTCCTTTGATCGGCTATGAAAGGTCGGCAATCCTGGCTAAAGGGGCTTTGAGTAGCGGAAAGACAGTCGCCCAGGTTGCTGGAGAGCTTGGCATATTCGAGCCGGTTGAATTACAAAAACTCTTAGAGCCTAAAAATCTATTGAGGCCATTCATCCGTAAGAAAAGTTAAGGGGTGTATCTCCCTGGTAGTTCGAATCCCCGACACCACCAAAACTTAATTTATTTTAACCTCAGCAAGTTAGCGAAGCGACCCCTGCTGGGCCACCAAAAAATTTAGGGTACGTACTGCAAAGATAGTTGCCGAAACATACCCGCCATAAGAGCGGCACCTTGAGCGCAAATAACTTCCCCATTACACCGCACTAAAAACTGAACGAAAACCGCGAGAAAAGTATATTTTCTGTGGTTTTTTGTGGCTCTTTCGCCACGATCATCCATGGTTATCCACAGCCTTCCAAACACCCAAAATTGCCATAGAAAAAGCCTATTAATCATCAACCAGCCTCGCAGACTCCGCGAGAAGCTTGATATCGGCGAGTCGCCAAATGCTCATACGCCCCATTTTTCGGGGCTTGGGAAACCTACCTTCTTTCACACCTTTGTACCAACTCGATGGCGAGATAGGTAAGAGGCTGTTGGGGTTCTTCGAGGACCGACAGATGTCAGACACCCTCACCCAAAGTCGCTGATTGTTTTCCTGTGCTCGAGACTCCTGCGCTGCGCTCTTGGCCCGTTCACTGAGTTGCTGCATCTGGTCTAACTTGCGCTGCCTTCCCTCTAGTTCAACTTGCTTTCTAATTAATCGGTCCAGCAGTTCCAATAATTCACCATTAATTCTCTTTACCTGCGTAATTTCCTGAATTAGCTCCATTTATTTCTCCAATTTTTAAAAATATTCACGAAATATTTGCTCTGTATTTTTTAAATTTCTCAATTTTAAAATTAATTCATCAAATTACCTGATCGATTTTTGGCAATTTTGGTCATAAATTTGCGTGTGCCCATAACTGCTAGGAGCACACATGAAATACGAGTTAATTGAATACAAACATCAAAACCCTAAGTTTGAGTTGATAGAAACCGGGCGCATC
>JACCDI010699547.1_pt1 | contig 10120 bp, 7 predicted proteins | sample 7442791 | NCBI WGS metagenome assembly JACCDI01 (sample SAMN15323434, study PRJNA562643) | freshwater metagenome | isolation source: river surface water | place: USA:Blue River Watershed | collected 2017-08-15
AGCCAAACATCGGCCCCACGATCTGCAGCCCCATCGGCAAGCCGGCCTGGGTCAGGCCGCAGGGCACGCTGATGGCCGGCTGCTGGGTCAGGTTGAAGGGGTAGCTGAAGGGCGTCCAGCCCAGCATGGCCTGGGGCGTCATGGGCACTGAGCCGGGTGGGCGCACTTCGAACGCCGGCACCGCCACGCTGGGGGTCAGCAAGAGGTCGTAGCGGGTCATGAATTGGCGCATGTGCGAACCGAGCAGGCCACGGCGTTGGTGGAGTGTGTGCAAGTCGTCGGCGTGGTAGGTTTGACCGATCAGGGCCTGGGCGCGGAAGTCGGGGTCGGCGACTTCTTGTTGCTGGGGGGTGAGTTGACGCCAGACTTGCCAGGCACCGGCAAACCACAGACCTGTGCTGATGTCCAGCGGGTCTTCAAATCCGGGGTCGACGGCTTCGACCACGGCGCCCAGGGTTTGCAGCGTGGTGGCGACTGCGTCCAGCGCGGCAGCGATTTCGGGGTGGACGCCGCGCGCGTATCCCAGGGTGGGCGAGTAGGCGATGCGCCAGCCCCGGATGCCATCGTTGAGCCCCAGGGTGTCGTCGTTGGGGTCGGGCGGCAGGGCGGTCCAGTCGCGCGCATCGGGTTGTTTGATGACTTGCAGCAACAGGGCTGCGTCGGCCACGCTCATGGCGTGCGGTCCGAGGTGGGCGACCGAGCCAAAGGGGGAGAGGGGGTAAGCCGGGACGCGACCGAAACTGGGTTTGAGGCCGACGTTGCCGCAAAAGGCGGCCGGGATGCGCACGCTGCCAGCGCCGTCGGTGCCGAGTGCGAGTGGCCCCAGGCCGGCGGCCACGGCGGCAGCGGCGCCCCCAGATGAACCGCCGGGGGTGTGTGCCATGTTCCAGGGGTTGCGGGTGAAGCCGGTCAGGGGGGAGTTGGTTTCGCCTTTGCAGCCGTACTCGGGGGTGGTGGTTTTGCCGAGCAGGACCGCGCCGGCTTCGCGCAAGCGGGCCACTGCGGGGGCGTCGATGTCCCAGGCCTGGTCAGGCGAGATGCCCAGGCTGCCGCGCCGGGTGGGCCAGCCCCGCGTGAGGATCAGGTCTTTGATGGACGCGGGAACGCCTTCGAGGGCCCCGACGGGTGCGCCCGAGTGGCGGTGGGCGTGCCAGCGGGCTTCGCTGGCGCGGGCGCTGGCCAAGGCTTGCGCTTCGTCGACCAGGCAGTAGGCGAGCAGGCGCGGGTTGAGGCGTTCGATGTCGGTCAAGATCGATTGCGTGGCCTCCACCGGCGAGGCGGCGCCGCTGCGGTACAGGGCCAGCAATTCCAGCGCCGTGCATTGGGTCAGGTTCATGGCCGCTCCTTTCAGGGTCGGGTTCGGGTTTGCGGGCTGAGGTGCTGCCAGGGGAGTTCGGCGGGGTCGGCCGCCATCGGTCCGGCGGCTTGCGCCACCAGCACGTGGCTGGCGTGCGGTTCGAGGTCGGCCCGGAAATGCACCGAACTTTTGACGACGATGATTTTCATGGCTTCGGGCCGGATGCCGACCATGCGCATGAGTTCGCGGTCGAGCATTTGTTTTTTGCCGCTGGTCACGGCGATGCGAACGCCCTGGGTTTCGAGGCAGGCGCTGGGGCCGAGTTGCACGGTCAGGCCCCCCATCATCGGGCCCTTGAGCAGGCAACGGCCGTCGCTGACGGCGCTGACTTTGAAGCGGCCCGCAACCGGTGGATCGCTGGGGCCGGTGTGGGTCGGCACCGAGCGTCCCAGGGTCAGTTCGATGTCGGCGCCGACACCGGCGGCGCAAGCGCGCGCGGCGCTGACGGGGTCCCAGAGCAGGCCCAGGGCCACTTGGCCCGGATAGCGCCGGCCCGCACCTTGTTGCAGCAAGGCGTGGAGCATGCCGGTGGTGTTGCTGTCGCCGCCTGCGCCCGGGTTGTCCTGGGTGTCGGCGATCAGCACCGGTCGGTCGGCGTGCTCGGACAGGGCCATGGCTTGACGGACGGCGCTGGCGGGGTCGTGCAGTTCCTGCCGCCAGGGCGCCGGCGGGCTGGCCAGTTGATGCAGGGCGTCGGCGGCGGCCCGGGCGGTTTCTTCGGTGGCTCCGTGGGCCCACAGGACGGGTCCGCAATGCTCGATGTCGGCGGCCGGGAAGCCCATGCAAAAGCTCAGTACGGTGTCGTGTCGTTGGTCGATGTCGCGCAGTTTGCGGTAGATGTCCCGCGCCGGTGGCACCTGGGTGCACATGGCGTTGAGGGGGATCAGAAAGGGCAGCCGGTGTGCGCACACCGCCTCGCGCCGGCCCAGGTCGAAGCGGCGTTGCAAGAGGCGCGCGGCCAGGGTCCCGGTTTCGGCCATGTCGATGTGCGGGTAGGTGCGGTAGGCGGCCAATGCGTCAGCCAGGGCCAGCATGCGCGGGGTGACGTTGGCGTGCAGGTCAAGGCTGGCCACCAGCGGGCGCGGGCCGATGAGCTGGCGCACGCGAGCCAGCAACTCCCCCTCGGTGTCGTCGAGGTGTTCGGCCACTGCTGCACCGTGCAGGTCGAGGTAGACCGCGTCGAGGCCGTGGCGCAGGGCATCGCGCACATCGGTGCAGATGTCGTTGGCGATGCGTTCGAAGGCGTCTCGGGTGACATGCGCCGAGGGGATCGCGCCGGCCCACACCGAGGGGATGAGTTGCCAGCCGCGTGACTTGGCTTCGTCGATGAAGCCGCCGATCGGGATGTTGACCCCGGTCAGCTGGGTTTGCATGTCCATGCCCCGGTTGTAAGCCGGGAAGGAGTCGCCGCGACAAAACGCAGCCCAGTCGGCCGGGCTGGGGGCGAAGGTGTTGGTCTCGTGTTGAAACCCGGCGATCAGGATGCGTGTCAAAGGGACTCCAGTGCGGCCGGGGCCGAGGCAAATAACCGTTGGGTGTAGGGGTGTTGCGGGGCGTTGTAGATGAGCCGGGTGGGGCCCGATTCGACGATCCGGCCCTGGTTCATGACGATGACCCGATCGCACAACTGCGCCGCCACCCGCAGGTCGTGGGTGATGAACAACAGGCCCAAGCCCAATTGTTGCTGGATGTCGCGCAGCAATTGGAGGATTTGGGCTTGCACCGAGACGTCCAGGGCGCTGACGGCCTCGTCAGCGATCAATACCCGGGGTTGACAGGCCAGGGCGCGCGCCAAGGCGATGCGTTGGCGCTGGCCGCCGCTGAATTGATGGGGGTAGCGCTGCAAGGCGGTGACGGGCAATTGAACCCGCTCCAGCATGTCGCGCGCCAGCGCCAGCGCTTGCGGGGCGTCCAGGCCGAAGTTCATGGCCCCTTCCATCAGGGACTGACCGACGGTGCGGCGCGGGTTGAGCGAGCGGTTGGGGTCCTGGAACACCACTTGCACCCGATTGCGCAGCGGGCGCAAGGCGCGCTCACTCAGGTGCGCGACCGATTGGTCACCCCATTCGATTTGGCCGCTGCTGGGTTCGATGAGGCGGATCAGGCAGCGCGCCAGGGTGCTTTTGCCACTGCCCGATTCGCCCACGATGCCAACGGTTTCGCCCTGATGCAGCGAGAGGCCGGCATCGTGCAGGGCGTTGTGCGCTTGTCGGCGGCCCATCCAGTCGTGGCTGGTGTAGGTTTTGTCGACGCCTTGGGCGTGCAGCACCACCGGGCCAGCGATGTTGCGGGCGGTGGCGGGCGGCTGCAAGCTGGGTACCGCTGCCATCAGGTCCCGGGTGTAGGTTTGGGTGGGCGCGTGGAGCACTTGGCGCATGGGGCCTTGCTCGACCATGCGACCCTGGTGCATGACCAGCACCTGGTCGGCGATTTCGGCGACCACGCCCATGTCATGGGTGATGAAGAGGACCGCGCTGCCTTGTTCACGTTGCAATTCGGCGATCAAGGCCAGGATTTCTTTTTGGGTGGTGACGTCCAGTGCGGTGGTGGGTTCGTCGCAGATCAGCAGAGCCGGTTGGAGGAGCATGGCCATGGCGATGACGATGCGCTGGCGTTGACCGCCGCTGAGCTGATGCGGGAAGCTGCGGGCGATGCGCGCCGGGTCGGGCAGCCGGACCCGATCCAGCATCGCCAGCACCGTGGCTTGTCGTTGAGCAGGCGATTGCCGGGTGTGGGCGCGCAGCAATTCATCGAGTTGATCGCCGCAACTCATGACCGGGTTGAGCGCGGTCATGGGTTCTTGAAACACCATGCCCATGGCCTGACCGCGCAGGTCGCGCAAGCGCTCCGGGCTGGCGTGCAGCAAGGCTTCGCCGTTCAATTCGATGTGGCCGTTGACGGGGCGCAGGCCGCGTGCCAGCAGTCCCATGACGGCGGTGGCCATGACGGATTTGCCCGAGCCCGACTCGCCCACCACGCACAGTGTTTGGCCGGCGTCGATGGACAGGCTGAGGTTGTGCACCGCCAGCGCACGTTCGGCCCCGTGCGGCAGGGCGATGTCGAGATTTTGGATGCGCAGGACGCTCATGCGCGGCCCCGCTGGGCAAATTTGGGGTCGAGCACGTCGCGCAGGCCGTCGCCCAGCAGGTTGATGGCCAAGACGGTCGGAATCAGGAACAAGGCGGGCCACAAGACTTGACCCGGGTACAGGCTGAATTGCACCCGGCCTTCGGCCATGATGTTGCCCCAGGTGGGGATGTCGGCGGGCAAGCCCAGTCCGAGGAAGCTGAGCACGGCTTCGGTCAGCACGGCGGCCGCGGCGACAAAGGTGCCTTGCACGAGCAGCGGTGCCAGGGCGTGGGGCAGGATGTGGGGGCGCAAGAGGGGGGGGGTGGGGGTGGCCAGGGCGCGAGCGGCTTCGACAAACGGCTCTTCGCGCAGGCTCAGAACCAGGGCGCGAACCAGTCGGGTGACGCGAGGCACTTCGGGGATGGCGATGGCCACCACGACCGTGCCCACGTGCGCGCCCAGCGCGGCCACCAGGGCAATGGCCAAGAGCACTGCGGGGATGGCCATCAGGCCGTCCATGACCCACATCAGCACCGCATCTACACGGCGGAACTAACCCGCCAGCATGCCCAGCAAGCCACCCAGGCACAGGGCCAACAGCGCGGTGCCTGCGCCCACCAGCAAGGAGACGCGGGCGCCGTAGATGACGCGGCTGTACATGTCGCGGCCAAAGCTGTCGGTGCCCAGCCAGAAGGTGTGGTGGACGGTGCTGCCGTCGGTCAGGGCGAAGGCCCCCGTGCTCAGGGCGGGTTTGTTGATGTGGTTGGAGTCCATGGCCCCGGGTTCGACCGTGCCCAACCATGGGGCGGCCACAGCCAGGCACAGCATCAGACCCAGCACCCAGGTGCCAAAGCGCACCGCCGGGTTGGCCCACAGGCGCCGACGCAGGTCAGTGGAGGTGCTGTTCATGGCTCAGTACCGGATGCGTGGGTCGAGCCACAGGTAGCTGAGGTCCACGCACAAATTGACCCACACATAACTGACCGAAAAAAACAACACCAGTCCCTGGATGACGGGGAAGTCGCGGTTGAGCACGGCGTCGACGGTGAGTGAGCCCAGGCCGGGGATGGCAAACACCGTTTCGGTGACGACCACGCCGCCGATCAGCAAAGCCACACCGATGCCGATGACGGTCACGATGGGCACGGCCGCGTGAGCCAGTGCGTGGCGCAGCAGCACCCGCAGTTCGCTCAGGCCTTTGGCGCGGGCGGTGCGGATGTGGTCCTCGGTCAGCGATTCGGAGACGCTGGCGCGGGTGACGCGGGCGATCAGCCCGGTGTAGATCAGGCCCAGCGCCACCCAGGGCAGGATGAGTTGGCGCATCCAGCCCCAGACGCCCTGGGACGAGGGTCCCCACAAGGGTTTGTAGCCTTGCACGGGCAACCAGGGCCATTGGATGGCAAAGAGGTAGATGAGCACGTAGCCGATGACGAAAGCCGGCACCGAATAGCCGATCACGGAGAAGCCGGAAATGCAGCGGTCGAGGGGGCTGCCCATGCGCCATGCGGCCAGCGTGCCCAAGGGCACGGCCAGCAACACGGCCAGCAGGGCTGAGCCCAGGGCCAGCGACAGGGTGGGGCCGATGCGTTCGGCGATCAGGCCGCTGACGGGCTTGTTGAGGTAGTACGAGTGCCCCAAGTCGCCTTGCGCCAGGCGCCACAGCCAGATGCCGTATTGCTCGGGCCATGAACGTTCCAGTCCCAACTCGGTGCGGATCTTGGCGATGTCCTGGGCGGTGGCGGTGTTGCCGGCGATGACCGCCGCCGGGTCGCCCGGCGCCAGGCGCAGGATCAAAAACACCACCAGCGAGACCACCAGCAAGACCGGGATCAGTGCCGCCAGACGGCGGGCCACGAAAGAGAGCATGTCCGAGCGCCCGGGGTTCAGTCTTTCTTGAGGCCCCACATCACCGGGATGCCGGGGGTTTTGAGCAGGCCGCTGATGTTGCTGCGCAGGGCGGTGGGTTGCTGATACTGGCCCAGCGGCGCATGGGTGGCGGTTTCCATCGCCACGGCCTGGATTTCAGAGGCGATGCGCTTTTTGTCGGCGTTGCTGGCAGCGCGCGCGAACTGGGCTTTGAGGGATTCGATGCGCGGCTCGTTTTGCCAGCCGAACCAGCCGGTTTCTCCTTTGGCGTTGAGCATGGCCATGGTCAGGGGGCTGGCGATGTCACCGGCGGTCCAGGCGGTCAGGAACAGGTGCCAGCCGCCTTGCGCCGGCATGTCTTTTTTGGCCCGGCGTGCCACCAGCGAGGCCCAGTCCATTTGCTGGAAGTCGACCTTGAAGCCGGCCGCTTCGAGTTGTTGCTTGGCCACCAGCGGGATTTTGGCGATCGAGGCCAGGTCGGTGGGGCGCATCAGCACGATGGGGCTGCCGTCGTAGCCGGCTTCCTTGAGCATTTCGCGGGCTTTGGCCGGGTTGGCCACGCCGGTGAAGTAACCGGTGTTTTCATCGCCAAACGGGGTGCCGCAGGGGTAGATGCTGCGGCAGACCCGGGTGAGTTCGGTCACGCCCACCTGGGTGTTTAAAAACGCCTGCTGGCCGATGGCGACCATGGCGGCTTGCCGGATTTTGGGGTTGTTGAAGGGCGCGTGCAGGTGATTAAAGCGCATGATGAACTGCAGGCCCGCTGGCGAGAAGTCGTCGACCTTGACCCCCTCGGTTTTTTTCAGGGTTTCGTATTGCTCGAAGCTGGGTTGTTCGACCATGTCGACTTCGCCTGCCTTGAGGGCGTTGAACTGGGTTTGCGGATCGCGCAAGATCACCCATTCGACCCGGTCAAAGTGGACCGTGCGCCCGCCGGCCATGCCGTTGGTGGGTTCGGATCTGGATTTGTATTTGGGGTTGCGCACGTACACCGCCACCGAGCCGGGTTTGAATTCGTCGGCTTTGAAGAGGAAAGGCCCGGAGCCGATGTGCTCTTTGATTTGCTCGCTGCCCGGGGTCGCAGCGATGCGCGCGGGCATGATGAAGGGCACGTTGGATGAGGCTTTACCCAGCGCGTCGAGCACGATGCCGCAGGGCTCTTTGAGCACCAGCCGGAAGGTGTTGGCGTCGGGGGTTTCGTAGCGGTCGATGAAGGTCGCCAGAATGCCGCCCATGGCGTCGCGGCTGGCCCAGCGCTTGAGCGAGGCCACCACGTCTTCGCTGGTGACGGGCTTGCCGTCGTGGAATTCGAGGCCGGCGCGCAATTTGAAGGTCCAGGTCTTGCCGTCGCGCGAGGTCTCGTGGCTTTCGACCATTTGCGGCCTGATGTTGCCTTGTGCGTCTTCGGAGTACAGCGTGTCGTAGATCATGTACGCGTGGTTGCGCGTGACGTAGGCGGTGGTCCAGATGGGGTCGAGCACCGCCAGGTTGGCGTGGGGCACGAACTTGAAGGTTTTGGCGGCTGGAGCCTGCGCCGCTGCGGGGGCGATCCAGTTGCAAAGGGTGAGGGCCGAAAGCACGGCCAGAGCAATGCGACGCTTCATGGGGGGTCTCCGAGGGTGTTTTTGTGGGTATTTCGGCCAGGGCTCCGGGACGCCAAAACGCACGACCCTGTACCGCTGGCACAATGCCATTTGATGTGATTTCAGGACAAGCTCACATGGTATTAACCCAAATATCCGCCCGCCAACTCAGCCAGGCGATCCATCGCCGCGAGGTGTCATGTCGCGAGGTGATGCAAGCTTTTTTGGCGCAGATTGCGCTTCATAACCCGACCCATTGCGCCATCGTCAATTTGCAAGACCCGGAGGCTTTGCTGGGTCAAGCCGATGCGCGCGATGCCATGTTGGCCCAGGGGCAGTCGATGGGCTGGATGCATGGCATGCCGATCGCCATCAAGGATTTGGCGGCAACCGCCGGCATCCCGAGCACCCAGGGGTCGCCCTTGCTGAAAGACTTTGTGCCTTCTGAGGACTCGGCGATGGTGGCGCGGATCCGGCGTGCCGGTGCGATTTTGATCGGTAAAACCAATGTGCCCGAGTTCGGCCTGGGGTCGCACAGTTTCAACGAGGTGTTTGGCGTCACCGCCAACGCCTACGACACCCGCTTGAGCGCAGGGGGGAGCAGCGGTGGGGCAGCGGTGGCACTGGCCATGCGCATGTTGCCGGTGGCCGATGGGTCGGATTTCATGGGCAGTTTGCGCAACCCGGCGGGCTGGAACAATGTGTTTGGCATGCGGCCTTCGCAAGGGCGGGTGCCCGGTGTGCCGGGTACCGATGTGTATGTGTCGCAAATGCCGACCGATGGCCCGATGGGGCGTCATGCGGCCGATCTGGCGCTGTTGCTCTCGACCCAGGCCGGGCCAGATCCGCGGGCGCCTTTGTCGCTGACTTCAGACCCGAGCTTGTTTGCCAATGACTTGGCGATGGATGTGCGCGGGTTGCGGGTCGGCTGGCTGGGTGACCTGGACGGTTATTTGCCCACCGAGTCTGGCGTGTTGGACGCCTGTCAGGCGGGCTTGGGTCGTTTGCAACAGATCGGTTGTGTGGTGGATGAGGCGTCATTGAACACGCCGCCCGAGCAGGTGTGGCAGACCTGGCTGATGTGGCGCAAGGTGCTGGTGGCCAGCCGCTTGGCGCCGCTGATGGCCAACCCCGCCCATCGTTCGAAGATCAAGCCGGAGGCCCAGTGGGAATACGACCAGGGACAGGGGGTGAGCGCCAGCGCTTTCATGGCAGCGAGTGTTGAGCGCAGTGCGTTTTATCAGGGGATGCTGAAATTGTTTGGGCACTGGGATGTGCTGGCGCTGCCCAGCGCTCAGGTGTGGCCGTTTGACAAGAGTTGGCGCTGGCCGAAAGAAATTCAGACGGTGAACGGGGTGGTGCAGATGGACACCTATCACCGCTGGATGGAGGTGGTGATTTATGCCACTTTGGCGGGCTTGCCCAGCATCAGCGTGCCGTGCGGCTTTGGGCCCCATGGTTTGCCGATGGGCTTGCAACTGATCGGCAAACCCCAGGGGGATTGGGCGTTGCTTCAATTGGCCCATGCGTACGAGCAGGCGATTGGCGATTGGTTGGCGGTGGTGCCGCCGGGGTTGGGTTGAGGGGGCCGGCCGGATCCCGCAGGGCCGGGGAGTCCGCTGAATTGCTTCAGGCTTCGTTTTGTTCGAGGAAGCGCTGGGCGTCGAGGGCGGCCATGCAGCCCGTGCCGGCGCTGGTGATGGCCTGGCGGTAGACATGGTCCTGGACGTCACCGGCGGCGAACACGCCGGGCACGCTGGTCATGGTGGCAAAGCCTTGCAGGCCGCTGCGGGTGACGACGTAGCCGTCTTTCATGTCCAGCTGGCCTTTGAAGATGTCGGTGTTGGGCTGGTGCCCGATGGCGATGAAACAACCTTGCAAAGCCAGGTCGGTGGTGCTGCCGTCAGCCCGCTTGAGGCGCACCCCGGTGACGCCGGAGGCGTCGCCGAGGACTTCATCGAGCTGGCTGTTGAGCTCCAACACGATTTTGCCGGCTTTGACTTTGTCCATGAGCTTGTCGATCATGATCGGTTCGGCACGGAATTTGTCACGGCGATGCACCAGGTGCACCTGGCTGGCGATGTTGGACAAGTAAAGCGCTTCTTCGACCGCCGTGTTGCCGCCGCCGACCACGCAGACCTTTTGCTCGCGGTAGAAGAACCCGTCGCAGGTGGCGCAGCCGCTGACGCCACGGCCCATGAAGGCTTGCTCGGAGGGCAGCCCCAGGTATTTGGCCGAGGCACCG
>JACCDI011443218.1_pt1 | contig 10119 bp, 18 predicted proteins | sample 7442791 | NCBI WGS metagenome assembly JACCDI01 (sample SAMN15323434, study PRJNA562643) | freshwater metagenome | isolation source: river surface water | place: USA:Blue River Watershed | collected 2017-08-15
CTTCTCCTTCTTCTTCGCTTTCTTTGGACGAAGAGGAAGAGAAAGACGACAATTGTAAACAATCAAATTGTCTCGAATTCTTGCCATGCCGGTAACTTATACTAGAAGCAGCAGTTGTGGCGGTAGCAGTGCCAATGATATTCTTGCGATGGCAATTCCTCGAAGGAGAAAATGCCAAGGCAAATATTATTGAAGTTGTGGTTGTTTTTCTCGCCATGTCTGCTTTCGGCAACGGAAACCATGTCGGATAGGGAGTCGTCGACAATATGACCGCCATGATCATTGCAGAAAATACGCGGCGATGGGAAGATTTCGAAGGCCATTGTACCATGTGTGACGGCGTAGTGCAAGACGACGACACCGTGGATGGAGAAAAGAGTTTTTTGGGAAAGGACGAAAGTGTGCGCCTGCGAGTCATTGTAACCAAGGAAAATAATTGGTCAAGGATAGTCCGATGCGGCACAAGGCTCAAGGATATTATTATTGTCATGAAGGATGGTGCATCTGTGAGTAAGTGGATTTTGTGTACCATACGTGGTTATGACGAGAACGGTATCTCTCGAGAAATGAAGGCAAAAACGTTTTGTTTTTTGGTAAGTTAAAAAATATGTACAAAATGGGTTACAATAGATATCACAAAGAGTCTCGTATGTAGGAATATGCAATACATATTGCAAAAAAAGATCATCTCGCCCCCTTTTTTCTTTTTTTCCATCTTTTGATTTGTATTTGTTGTTAAAATACAAAAAAGCCGTATGCAGTACGGTATTTAACGTAGTTCGTAAAATACTTTGCTTGAGACTTGTGGATAATCGGTGATGATGAGTATGATGTCATAATTTGAATACATATCTTCTTTGCTTGAAGTTGGATTGATAGTTTTAAACGTATGAATTAGTAAGATGATTTTTAATGAGGATGAGGGAGTTCTAACGTCGTGATAACCACTCTTGAGAACGATGTTTTCACAAATAATAAAATAAAACAATAACCCACAAAAAAATGGTAGGATACTCTTTTTCCTTCTACTAACCATACCAAACAATAATTTTCATCTGGCAATATATTTTTGTTTCTTTCAGCCTGCTAATTTTGCATGGATTGTATGCCCACAATGTAAAATTGTCAGTCTGACATCACAAAAGCCAAAAGCAGATGAGTCCAAAAACTACCAGAACCATTTTTGATTATATTTCAATATTGCCTTTTCCAAATTCATTTGTAATTTCACTCACCATTTGACTGCACTCACAGAATGTTATACCTCCAACATTGTTTTTAGCTCTTGTTATCCCTTTTGGTAGAAAGCATGTTTTGAACAATCAATAGATTCTTTTTTCTCTTCTATTTGTGGAATTGTTGAGATTGTGAAATTTTATGAATAGGTGGGATTGATTGCAAAGACACAAAGGTATCTAGTTAAATGGAGGAATGAAGAGTTGGTAGCAAATGGCGGTAGCCAGTTCCACTTGGTGGTGGCAAGGAAGCAATGTCCATGCTTCCCATAGCCCATGGGTACCCCAGAGATGCCAGTGGGGCCTCACCTGCCTTGTCCATCCCCAGCACAAGCCTCAATTATCATTCAAAAAAATTGTTGCTTGTTGCTTGCCATTTGTCTGCTTTGGATACCCCATAGCAATTTGTTGTGCTGATCCTCGTGAGTCTTGCCTGCTGCTTTTTTATGGCTGTACAAGTTTCAGCCTCATGCTTTCTTGCCTCAAATGCCTCCATGAGCCAGATTGCATTTGCTTTGCGGACTTGCCTGCTTTGGCCAAAACTGTTTTGATGTATACCATTGATTTCAAAGCTTGTTCTCCCAAGCAATAGTCCATGGTTTGCACCTTGTCCTGTCCCAATTTCATCATTGTTTTCAGCTGTCATGAGCCTTGTCAACAGGGCCTTTGCATCTGGTCCTTGTCTGTATCAAATACCCCCACAAGTCTCATTGCTGTGCCTTACCTTGGTCACCCTCTGTTTGCTGTTTGTCTGATTGTTGTAAGTTGTCACCCCCCAACAAGTATGAGACTTTGCTTCCACCTTTCATAGGCTTTAACACTTGACACATTTGTTTGCTGATTTTACTTGTCCCCTCAAATATTCAATCGGTTGATTTTTGTTTTGTAGCTCCATTCCAAACCCTTTGCATTCTGTGTTTGCACTTCACAAATGAACTCAAATTATTCCTTTGCAGCAGCAGTTTTAGCACTTAAGTTTGAAGTTTTTATACTATTCATGTCTCTACCCTTCCTTTAATTCTGATGTATTGCCTACTTCAATCTCCTAGAGTCACCATAACTCAGTAAAGTGCATACCAATTTCACAGTTAAGTGGCTAACTTTCTTCAAGTATTTTATTCTTGTATCTGAATTGCACATGAGGTAGTAAATATATTAACAAGTTTTGTCAATTTTTGTTTTTCAATTCTTTGTACAGCTCCATGCTCTTAGAATATACAGCAATTGGTCATTTATTGCATTAAGGATCCATCTGGCAGTGGTGCTAAAAATAAGTGGTTAATGCAAAAAATGTAAACTATGATATGTTTGAAACACTTAATGACACAATCTATTCAAATGTATACTGTATACATACTTTGTAAAATTCAATATGTATGTAACAAATATTGTAAAAATCACTAGTGCAAGACTTGGGATGCATCTGTCTGAAATTGTCACATGTCTATTTTGTATTTGGATTTTTGGCTGATATCTTGGATTATTAATTGTGGAATGTAGGCCGAAATGAGGCCCCCCTTTTTCAAAATGTAACTGCTCAAAAATACTAGGAATTCCTACAATATCTTATGTCAAATCAAACAATAATCCTGTTTTTTTTCTTGTGGCTAATGAGGTTTTCTCAGAGTAAAATCTTGGACTTTGCCATTACTACTTTCCAAATCACTTCAATTTCAATAATTAAATTCACTATCACTATTACAATGCCAATCATCTCATTGATGAAGAAAAATGAAAATGGCTGCTACAAAGACAAATGCCATGATTGGAATGCGGGATTAGCTGATATACCCAGTTGTGAATAATGATATTTTAGAATTTTGAAAAGGTGGGTTTAGAACTAGGCAAGCATTCAACGCACACAGAGACAAGACGAGAGAAGGACGAAGGGGCACGTGCATGGCACGTGCACATGATGTCACAAAGAAGCCAAACAGGAGGCACGGGAATCTGCATGAGAGGATTCCCATGAATCATGAGAGAGGTGCAACTGGGCATAACACTAGCAAGAGATGAAGACAAAAAAAGAATTGTTAGAGCAGGGATTAGTCCAGAAGTAATATTAGTGTCTGATTCTCTGGGATTCATTCTTCTTGCTCTTTTCACTTCAATTGCTGCATTTGGGACAAGCAATGAGATCTGACAAATGGCCAGTAGAAGCACCATCCAAATTCATAATCCAATACCAACCAAAAGTGAACCAGCCAATTGTCAATGCAAGTCAGATGCACAAGGACAATGAAAAACGCTTCCTCAATGATATATCTTCCCTGATACCTCATCCTTTTTCTTCAAACATGTAACATATATTTTCTGAAATCTATTCAAGACAGCAATCCAAACCATTACAACTTTGATGGTGGAAGCAAAAGCAGTAGTGTAGACAATGCCATCTTTTTTGCCTTCTCTGACATTATTCCATTCGCTCAAAGTCATTGCAGTTGATCCTGCATCTCCATTGCAGCATCTCTCCACTGCATCCTCCACTGCATTGCTGTACCTTCCTGTAATCTTCCTTTGATGTGATTCTCAATAATAAACTGCTTCTGTATACCACTAGCCCAAGTGTAATTCATGTTTAAGCTTGTAGAGCGTCTTGCTCAAATCCTAAGCAGTTTAAGTTCAATGTCGTCAAAGTGGAAAGCGGAACAAGAATTTTCATCACACATTTCCACATTTACCCTGCATTGAAATAAGAATCTGCACATTACATACTGCTTGCATTTCTGCCTTGTGGAATAGATTTATGGTGTCATGCTAGTGTTCAAGCAAACTGGTGCATGCATCTCAGTTATGTCATTTCATTAACAAAACCAATTTGTGTCAACCAATGCATTTTTGTTGCTAACACACTAGGATTTATTTTTACCAAATCATTTTAGCACTTAAATTGAACAATGAGCATGAAAATAATCTTCATGGATGATGTACATTATTTCATTTATACTTGGCAAAGAATAAATTGCTGAAACACCATTACTATCTATGATTCTCTTTGTCAAAATGAATTCCAATTGAATGCAAAGATCATATCTGATAATTCCATGTTTCTCTGTATTCCCAAAATGTTTGTAGACACTTTGAACCAAATTTTTAACAAGCATATGTATGAAATTGTATTTGATTGGAATACTAGAATTATAAAAGATAAATTTCATAGCAGTTACATTGATTCTTCCAGCATCCCTTCTTTTTAGTGTATAATTCATACCATTTCAACATGTTTTTCTTACATAGGTAGCCACCCTTCATAAATATTGAATAATTTCTCACTATTTCAACCAAATATCTGATTTGTCACATGCTGAATCAAAAATCTTTGAACTATCAGTTTGATCATAAATGGTTTTCATTTCATTGTCTTCAATAGAATCAATCATAGAGTTTCAACATTTTGAAAATCATTGACTCAATTATATGTTTGGACAATTTGACTCAAATGTGGGTATTTCAATGCTCATTGATCCCAAAATTGCATGCTTACCACAGACACATCATGCTGGTGATTTAATCTCTCTGAATATTGCTATTTTTACAATTACAGATTTTTCCCAAACCTTTGGTCCAGTTTTGGCAGGTAGTTTTGTTTGTTGGGCAATTTGTTCAAATGCAATACAATCATGATTTTTTAAAAGAGATAATCTCATCAGTTTTTCCAAGAGATGCATCGTTGATTTTCTTATGATTCAATATTGCATTTCTCATCTGTATTATTCTACTATACTAATCCTAATGAAATTGGTGGGGTTGCAATTTTCAGTCAAAGGCAGATCACCTGTACCAATACCCACTACCATTGATGTCACAAGGTTCATTGTCTCCCTGAAATTCACTTAGTCTGGGTATGACTTGGTGCCAAAATTCATTAGTAAGAGATAAGCTCATCAGATGTGTCAACAAATGTCTTTGAATGAGCTTTGATAATATTTTCAAGAGATGCATTGTTGATTTTTTCATGATTCAATATTGCATCTCTCATTTGTATTACTCTTCAATTCTAATTCTAATGGAATTGGTGGGGTTGGAAGTTTCAGTCAAAGGCAGATCACCTGTACCACTACCCACTAAAATCAATGCCACAAGGTTCGTTGTCTCCCTTTAATTCACTTAGTCTGGGTATGATTTGGCGCCAAAATTCACCTCTCCGAAATAATAATGACATACTTGAATACGTGTAAGATTTGAGTTACATGCTGTGAATCTCCGTCATCGTTCACATCATCTTTACAGGTGATGATCTCTTTATGTCATTGGACATTCTCACATTGACGCTACCGTGGAAAGTAAATGTGTGAATCAGTAGAAGAATCCTAAAGAACCTTTGTGTCATCTCCGCGTGTCAGACCGTCTGTCCTCGATGTGTAACCCTTTGATTCCGGAGACAAGCCAGCAACATCATCAACGTCACCGGCAATCAACAATGAATCAATTAAAATTTTAGTACTATTTTATTATATCCCATCACCAACAATTACCTTGCGTTCTTCAATTTAAGATTTTTTGATAAAAAATTGCTAGACGGAGAGGAAACACCAATAACATGATGATGTTCACAATTATGTACTACTTACCATAGTACAATACCTCTCTAGAGTGCTACCTAAAAGCGAGGTTCCTCGCCTTTTCAGGGAAGAACAATTGTTCGTTTTCTCTGCACCTTAGCGACCTTGGTAATTTTCATTATTTATTAACTATTTACGCTCCGTCGTGGTTATGTTTGGTGTTTGACGGAGAGGAAGCCCGTCGCAAATCGGATCCGTCACATTATCTTCCTCGGTTGAGCTAGAACAAAAGACTTTGAATCCGTCCGGTCGTTCATCGTAGAAGAATAGCAATCGCCATCATGAAGTTGTTATCGACCTTGCCCGCAGCTGCGGCCATCGTCGCTGCGTCCACCACCTGCCTTGCCTTTCGCGGCTCGTTGCAACATCATCATCATCATCATCATCATTATCACTCGGCTAGAAAGACCCATTTCGTAACCCTCCACGCGTCTTCTTCTTCTGGCGGCAAAAGCGGAAAATTTTCAGACGCAATCGACGGCATCGTCAACGGACGAGATGCGAGCGATCTCGAAGAGAAAGTCAGCGTCGATGACGTCATCCTAGGTGTGTTGGAAGGAGCCGACTTGGGGGAAGCGGAAGACGACTCGGTGGACATTCGTTCCGCCGTGGCCGATGGCGGGGAAGGCGTGGCGGGGGCTCATTTCGTTCGAGGAGAAATGGACGGGGAAATTAGCGGCGAGGGGGAAAACGAAGTCAGAGACGACGATGATGACGATGACGATGACGATGACGAAGAAACCAGAAAGGACAAGGAAATGATGCGACAAGCCATTTTCATGGCGCAATCCGGAGGAGGGGAGAGGGGGACGCACGGACCGTTTCCCAGGCCCATTTGCGGGGCTGTTTTGGTGGCCAAGGACGGCAGGGTGAGTTTGACATGGATCTTTGCCGAGTTGTTGAGAACTTGTCGTGATTTTGGTATTCTGTTGCGTGTTGCGTTGTGTGATGTGAAAATCATTTGATGATGCATCCTACTGGGAACTCGACAGATTGTCATGTTTGGACATGGTCATTTGTACCGCATTTTACTCGACACTCATGCCGTTGTTGTATTCAATAACTTGCACACAAACACAAACACAACAATATCGCAATCGTGGAATGCTCCGACAATATTTTGTTTCATTGTGATGCAACATAAAAAAAAATTCTGCATCGACACAACATCAACGAAAATAATCCTCTTACTGATTATCATCGATGCAACAACTCCCGCGGACATGCCAACGACACCCGAATTCAAAAACAACACAACAATCATTACCCGAACAATGCCATCAGATCTTGGGAAAAGGACGTTCCAACTACGCTGCCCACGCCGTAGAGTTTGCCTACAAAGAAGCGGGAATTCAAGCCACTCCCCTCAGGGAATGGTGCGTTGCCTGGCCGTCTGATTCGAAATTTCGCAAGGATATTTCGGAAAGCACCTTGTATGTTACCTTGGAGCCCAGCGACGAGAGGCAAGGGTGAGTACAATTCATGCCTTCGTAAATTTCGAGATTTTGTTTCCATTGCCGATGACATCGCGTTTTGTCCGCGCAACTGACGATGAATGATTGCAATTCCTTACTCCGAAAAATCGTCTTGGTGCATTTCGCGAAGAGAGGAAAAGCCATCCATCACCCAACTCATCGAAATGTCAGGAGTACCGCGCCTCGTCATCGGATGCCAAGATCCCTGCCCGGAGTATGCCACCAAGGGGGCGGGGTCGTTGCATGCTGCGGGTGTTAGGTGAGTGCGTTCACGCATTGTGTGGACAAACAGAGACACTTCTTCGATTTTGCGAATTCTGCGTCGTTTGACCCAATCTAACACCGATATCTTGGGTATTTATTGTAAAATATTACAATATGTTCTCAGTGTCACGATGGGAATACTGCAGGAGGAGTGCCAAGACCTCATCAAGGGCTACACCGAGTTTTGCAACACCAAGTTTCAGCGCATGGCTCGTCAGCATATGAAGCGATTTGGAAGGGTGAGATTTTCACGTTTGCATTTCCATGATACCATTTTCTGTTCTTTCTCTCTCATGAATGTCGTTAATTCTCATCCCATGGACTTTTGACCGCGATAGCCCCTCGGACACTTGCATTGCAGCGTCATTGACAGTACCGACGCCGAGGCATTTGCCAGGAACGGCAATTCCTTTGGAAAGAATTTCGGAGGACAGCACTTGTCGTACAGAGACTTTGGAACGTACGAAATCGGTAAGCGATATTGCAGTGTGCAAATAATCACGATGATTCGGGATGAAACATTCACACTATCGTCCACGTTCCCAATCATCACTTCGCGATGTACGTTCATTGCACTATAAATGAAATAGCGCCTCCTCCCGAATCCATTTGGGCCGCTGACACCGATGAGGAAGTCGATGAATTTTCTTCCGAGGTTGATGATTACTTCAACATGGAATTCGAGGATGAGGACAATCAAGCATCGTTGGTAAAAAATCCCATGATGCCGTGGTGAGTGTTTCCTTCATCGTGTATTATTATCCTTTCGGATTTCGTCGTGATTTTTCATCCTCATTCCCCGCACTGCAACCAACATCTTCGCTTCAGGTACGAGCAAGTAGATGCCTGCGTGGCCACCTTCCCGAAACCTGGAAATGGACCGGTAGACGATCCGTCTCTCGCGGCGAGGCTCAAAGGATTGAAATGGCTAGCCACGCAGGGAAAGTCTCTACCCGCAGGAGTTGAACGCATCCTCGTCATGGATGCAACGGATTTGAAGGATCTTCCCATCACCAACGACGATGCGGAGAAATTGGGTTTGGGAGTTAACATCGAAGAGTTTTGGAGGGGAGAGGGGCGCAAGCCGACTCGCGTGCTACTCCGGCATGGTGACAATGCCAGGGCCATTGCCGTGGCAAAGGCGGCTGCCAAGGCTGCTGCAGCCGCGGCGGAGGCTTCGGAGAAGGCCAAGGCTGCTATCGAATCGGGGGACGCCGAGTTGGCGGCAGAAGCGGTATGTGTAGTTTGATTTTCTCTTGCACTTAGTATTCCTGCAGACTGTACTAAATTGTTTTTTTCCTCCTGCTATGAATATTTTTTTTTGAATTGTAGGCTTTGGAATGCCAAATGGCAGCAATGGCATCTAACGACTTCATCCAGAAAGAAATTGAAAAAACTCAGGTATGGGATATGATGTTTTTCATGTTTTGATGTTGATGTCAATTTTGTTTGTCTTACAAAGAGATTCGCATATCCTATTACTTCAAGGATCTCAAACAACGATTGCTCAAGTTGGGAGTCCGTGTCGAAGTCCTCAAAGGAAGTGACCCCATCGACGTAATGAATCACCTCGGAAAACGTAGCGGATACAGCTCCGTCGTCTGGAGGGCCGGCTGCTGGGGAAGTCGTGGAGTTGATTCCATCCTAAAAGGAGCTTTCCAAAGAGTTTCGGCACACTTGGCAGTTGATGCCGTCGGTGGAAAATTTTGGCAACTGATGCTTGCGGAGCGAGCTCTTCAATCGGCATGTGGTCCCGAACGCCAAATCAAAGTGTTTGCCGAGCAGGATGATATCAATTTAGAATATTGCGATAGAGAGGATGCTGATAAGGATTGCAACTTGTTGTTTGATGGAAGGCCCGTCCGTCATGTTCGTTTGGACGCTCGCGTGGCAGTTATTGATGAGATAAAGAGGAAGGATAAAATGATATCGAAGACTGTGCCAATGAAAAAGAAATTCCACCAGGAAGAGGCGCCGTGGTTCCTCTGAAGCATCGGCATGAAGACAAATGATTATGATGACAATAGTAAATTATGTGGTTGATACGAATACAGCTATTTGATTCTCATCCGAAAAGAATTGTTTGGTTTATTGTACCTTTATATGGAGTATATGAATCATGCACCCGAACAAAACGATCCCAGCATATTATGTCCTAAATTGCCCTTAGCGACGTTGAAATGTGGATTTGTCGATTTCATTCTTCAAATCTGAAATGTTTGGACCCACCAAGAAACCAAACTATCTTACCCTTTAGCTCATCGTCGGCATGATCACCACCGATTTCCTTCTGCACAATTGCGTTGACAATCGCCGATCTACGGAGTAATTTTTTCCAACCCGACCAAAGTCGCACTTTCTGGCGATATTATTCAAACCCAACCGTGTGGCCTCTACTGTTGGTTCCTTTGATGAAAAGAGAAGGTCCAGATACAATGGAATCATAATGTAAATGACTAGGACGTGATTGTTTCAGTTCAACCGCGAAATCAATTATAATAATTCAACTCAACAAACTAAAATCAACCTAGCTCTTTATAAAATCACAAAGATCCAATCACAGATCGATTCAAAATGCTAAAA
>JACCDI011791781.1_pt1 | contig 10118 bp, 8 predicted proteins | sample 7442791 | NCBI WGS metagenome assembly JACCDI01 (sample SAMN15323434, study PRJNA562643) | freshwater metagenome | isolation source: river surface water | place: USA:Blue River Watershed | collected 2017-08-15
GCAGCGCCCGCCCCCCTGCCCCCGGCAGCCCCCCTTGCGGCGGTTCCGGATCATCCTGCGGCCACCCAGATGCCACAGGCCGCGACGATCCGCGTGCCGGCCGAACGGCTGGACGCGCTGATGGATTCCGTCGGCGAATTGGTCATCGTCGAGGCCCGGCTGACCGAACTGGCCCGCCTGTCGCGCGATCCCGCGCTGATGAGCACCGCCGAGCAGATCACCCGTCTTGCGGCGGGTCTGCGCGACGCCACCATGACGATGCGGATGGTGCCCATGCGCTCGCTGGTCGCGCGCTTCCGGCGGCTGGTGATGGACCTGTCGGCCAACCTTGGCAAACCCGTGACCTTCTCGGTGCTGGGCGAAGACACCGAACTCGACAAGACCGTGATCGAAAAGCTGGCCGATCCCCTCGTGCATATCCTGCGCAACGCGCTGGATCACGGGATGGAAACCGTCGCCCAGCGGGCAGAGGCCGGGAAATCGCCGGTCGGGGTGATCGAACTCTCCGCCGAACATTCCGGGGCCGAGGTGCTGATCCGCGTGCGCGATGACGGGCGCGGCATGAACGCCGACCGCATCCGCGCCAAGGCGGTGGCGCAGGGGCTGATCGGGGCCGATACGGTGCTGTCGCAGCAACAGCTCCTGTCGCTGGTGTTCGAACCGGGCTTTTCCACCGCCGAAGCGATCACCGAACTCTCGGGGCGCGGGGTCGGCATGGACGTGGTCCGCCGCACCATCGAATCCCTGCGCGGCCAGATCGAGATCGAGTCGGCCCTTGGCAAGGGCACCACGGTCACCCTGCGCCTGCCCCTGACGCTGGCCATCATCGAGGGCCTGCTGATCGAGGTGGCGGGCGAGAAATACACCCTGCCCATGGCCTCGGTGCATGAGATCGTGGCCCTGCCCCCGGAAAAGGCGACCGCCAAGCGGGGCGGCGATTTTCTGGATATCCGGGGCAGTTTCGTCCCCTTCCTGCGCCTGCGCCACCTGTTCGACTGCAAGGGCGACCCGCCCGGCGAGCAGAACGTCGTCATCGTCCAATCCGGCGAGGCGCGGGTGGGCATCGTGGTGGATCGCATCGTCGGCACCAACCAGACCGTGATCAAGCAGATGTCCAAGCTGCACAGCAGCGTGCGCGCGGTGTCGGGGGCCACGATCCTTGGCGACGGGTCGGTCGCGCTGATCCTCGATGTCGGACATCTGATCGGCAACGGGCGGGTGGCCCCGACCGAGAATGGCAAGTCAGACAGCCTCAAGGAGGTGGCGGCATGAAACTCGCCAAGCTGAAGGCCGAACGGACGGTCACGCTGGTGACCATGGCGCTGGGCAACCAGACGCTGGCCCTGCCCACGATGTATCTGCGCGAAATCCTCGATCCCTTGCCCGCGACCCGCGTGCCCGGGGCCGGGCCCTTCGTGCCGCAGGTGGTCAACGTGCGGGGCGCGGTGGTGCCGCAGGCCAACCTCAAGGTCGCTTTCGGCATTCCCGCCGACAGCACGGATCCCGGACTCACCGCCGACCGGCGCCGCATTCTGGTGCTGGAACTGCAGATCGATGGCGAAAACGCCATGGTCGCGATCGAAGCCGATGCCGTGCACGAGGTGGCCACCATCGAAACGGAACGGCTGGAAACCGTCCCTGCCGCTGCCAGCGAATGGCCGCCCGAATATCTGACCGGGCTTTATCGTGGGCAGGACGGATTTGTCCTCTTGCCCGACCTCCCCGCCATCTTTTCCGCGCAGGTGACCCGACCTGCCGCAGTGTCTTGAGGACGCAAAACCATGAAGTTGACCATCAAAGCCAAACTGATCGCGGCCTTCGGTTTCGTCCTTGTCCTGACCACAGCGGCGCTGCTGTTGGCCGTGCGCGGGCTGGACGAGCAGCAAGACGCGATGCACAGCCTGATCAACCGCGAATTCGCCAAGGTCCTGCTGGCCGAGGAAATCATTACCCAGGACGCGCGGATCGCCGTCAACGTCCGGGAATCCTTGATCAGCGGTACCACGAATGACCCGAGCCGCCCGCAACGGATGGCGGCAAAGCGGGCCGAATACATCGCCAAGGCCAACGCCGCCCTGGAGTCGTTGATCACGCAGATGGACGAAGAGGACAAGCCGCGCATCGAAGCGGTGCGCAGCGCCCTGACCAAGCTGGCCGCGATCCACGACAGGGTTCTGGAGCTGGACAAGTCCGGCCAGTCGGATGCCGCCAATGACATGCTCTTGCTGGACAGCGTTGTCGCACAATCGAATGTCGGGGCGGCACTGACCGACCTGCGCGACCATCTGGACGATGACGCGCAAGCCGCCGTTGACCGGACCGCTGCGGATTACGCTATGACGCGCCTCGCCTTGATTGGCGCCATCGCCGCCTCCATCGCCGGTGCGGTCACAACCTCTGCCGCGATTGTCATCAGCCTGTCGCGCGGTCTGTCGCGCGCGATCACCGTGGCCGAGGCCGTGGCGAAGGGCGATCTTCGCAACACCAGCACCGTCAAGGGATCGGATGAGGTGGCGACGTTGCAACACAGCCTGAACGCCATGGTCCTGCGCCTGCGCGACGTGGTGGGCGATGTCACGCTGGCGGTGCGCAACGTCTCCAGCGGCAGCAGCCAGATGGCCGCCACCTCTGAACAACTGTCGCAAGGGGCCACGCAACAGGCCGCCTCGACCGAAGAGGCCTCGGCTGCGATTGAACAGATGACCGCGAACATCAAGCAAAGCGCGGACAATGCGGCGGTGACCGAGAAGATGGCGCTGAAATCGGCCGATGACGCCCGCGTCAGCGGCAAGGCGGTGGCCGAGGCGGTGGCCGCGATGCAGACCATCGCCGACCGCATCCTGATCGTGCAGGAAATCGCGCGCCAGACCGATCTTCTGGCGCTGAACGCCGCCGTTGAGGCGGCGCGGGCAGGCGAACATGGCCGGGGCTTTGCCGTGGTCGCCGCCGAAGTGCGCAAGCTGGCCGAACGCAGCCAGATGGCGGCGGCGGAAATCTCGTCGCTCTCGGCCTCGACGGTGCGGACGGCGGCAAGCGCGGGCGACATGCTGGCCAGCCTTGTCCCCGACATCGAAAAGACCTCGGCGCTGGTCACCGAGATTTCGGTCGCCTCGCGCGAACTCGCCACTGGGTCAGGCCAGATCTCCATGGCCATCCAGCAGCTTGACCGCGTGACCCAAGGCAACACCGCAGCCGCCGAGGAAATGTCCACCTCCGCCGCCGAATTGGCCGCGCAGGCGCAATCGCTGTCGGGCGCCGTGTCCTTCTTCCAGGTCGATGAGGTCACCCAGCCCAAGGTCAGCGTGTCCAACGGCCGGATGCGCCCCGTCACCCCGCTGCGCGCCCATGGGGCCTTGGTGGAGCGCGCCCCGGTCGCGGAGTCGGGCGGGTTCGACTTTGATCTGGGGACGGACGAGGCGGGCGAGGACCGCCGCTTCAAACGCCGCGACGTGGCCTGAGGATTGCGAAGATGAGCATGATCCAAGATGTCGTCACCTTTGACGCCGACGGGGCGCTTTACGCGGTGCCCGTGGGCCGCGTGCAGGAAATCCTGGACCTGCGCCCCACCGCGGCCATGCCCAATGCGCCCGCCTATCTGCTGGGGATCATCGATCTGCGCGGGGCGAACATCCCCGTCGTCGATCTGCGCCGCCTGCTGGGCCGCCCCGATACCGAGGATACGCACCAGTCGCGCATCCTGGTGGTCGCGATCCGGCAGGGCAGCAATGAGGCGGTGATCGGGGTCAAGACCGACCGGGTGATCGAGGTCACGCTTCTGGACAATGGCGAGATGAAGCCCCTGGACGAGGCGGACATGTTGCGCTGGGCGGGCAGCCCCCTGATGGGCATCGGGCGCTGCAAGGGTCAGGTCGTCAGCGTGCTGGACCTTGACCGCTTGTTCGCGCGCGTCGATCTGGACGTGTCCGAGGACGCGGCATGACGCAGGACGGCCTTGCCCGCACTCTGACGGACAGCCCGGTGCGCGGCGGCCCCCATGCCGACCGCTTCCGCGCGCTCATCCGCCAGATGACGGGCATCAGCCTACCTCCGGCCAAGATCCACCTGATCGAACAGCGACTGCGGCGGCGGGTGACAGCCTTCGGCCTGCCCGACACCGAAAGCTATCTGCAGATGCTGCTGGATCAGAAGGGCATGGACGAGGAGTTGCGCCATGTGATCGACCTGATCACGACCAACACCACCTCGTTCTTCCGTGAATCCGCGCATTTCGACATGCTGGCGTCGCAGATCGTGCCCGAACGGATTGCCCGCACCCCGGCCGGTCAGCGCCCCCGCCTGAAACTCTGGAGCGCGGCGGCCTCGGAAGGGGCCGAGGCCTTTACCATGGCCATCGTGCTGGCCGAGTTGCAGCGGCGCGGGATGGGCTTTGACTATGCCATCCTTGGCACCGACATCTCCAACCGGATGCTGCACCGCGCGTCCGAGGCGATCTATGACGATGACCAGATCTCGGCCATCCCGGCCGAATTGCGCGCGCGCTACTTTCTGACCGGGGCGCATCCTTCGGTCGCGGGCAAGGCGCGGGTGGTGCCCGAATTGCGCCGTCGGGTGCGCTTCCGGCACATGAACCTGATGGACGAGAGCTACGGCGTCGATCACGACGTCGATGTGATCTTTCTTCGCAACGTGCTGATCTACTTCGATCAGGCCGACAAAGAGCGGGTCGTGGCGCGGCTGGCGGGGCATCTGGCCCCGCGCGGCTATCTGATCGTCGGACATGCGGAAAGCATGGTCGTGCGGCACGCGCAGCTGACCCAAGTCAAACCGACCATTTTTCAGAAGACCTGACCCATGATCCCAAAGCGCAGCCAGCCCATCTCGGTCCTGATCGTTGACGACTCCACCTCGGCGCGGACGATGCTGCGGTCCTTGGTCGAAAGCGATCCCAGCCTGACCGTCATGGGTGCGGCACAGGATGCCTATTCCGCCGTGCGGCTGATGAAGGCGCAGCTTCCCGATGTCATCCTGCTGGACCTTGAACTGCCGGGTCTGGACGGCATGACCTTCCTCAAGCGGATCATGGAACAGCGCCCGCTGCCCGTGGTCGTCTGCTCCAGCCATACCGAATTCGGATCGCAGCAAAGTTTTGCCGCACTTGAGGCGGGGGCGGTCGAAGTCATCCTCAAACCCGTGATCGGCGACGCGCTGTCGCGGCAAGAGGCGCAGATCCGCGTCTGTGACGCCATCCATGCCGCCGCCCAAAGCCGCAACGCCCACCGCCTGCCCGCGCCCATCGTGGCAGACCGGCTGAAACCGCCGGGGCCGAAGCTGACGGCGGATGAAATCCTGCCCCCGCCCAATACGCTGCGCCCCGTGCCGGTGACGGAACCCATCGTCTGCATCGGTGCCTCGACCGGCGGGACAGAGGCCCTGCGCGTGGTGCTGGAGGCCCTGCCCGCCGATGCGCCCGGCATCCTGATCGTGCAGCACATGCCCGAAGGCTTCACCCGCACCTTTGCCGAACGGATGAACAAGGGCAGCGCCATGACCGTGTCCGAAGCGGTGGACGGCCAGACCGTGACGCAAGGACAGGTGCTGATCGCGCCCGGCGACCGGCACCTGTTGCTGAAACGCGCCGGGAATGGCTATCGCGCGCAGGTGCTGAACGGGGCCTATGTCAGCCGTCACCGCCCGTCGGTCGATGTGCTGTTCCGCTCTGCCGCCACGGCTGCGGGGGCCAATGCCATGGGGATCATCCTGACCGGCATGGGCGATGACGGCGCGCGCTGCATGGTCGAGATGCGGAACATGGGCTCCCCCACCCTCGCGCAGGACGAGGCCAGTTGCGTCGTCTATGGCATGCCGCGCGAGGCGGTCGCGACGGGTGGTGCGGCGCAGACCGTGCCGCTTGAGAAGATGGCCGCCGCCATCGTGGCCTTTGGACGCAACCGCCGCGTCGGTGCGGCATGACGGCGCTGTCCCGCCTGACGGCAGGGGGGGGCGATCCGGTTCAGTCCATGCTGGACCGGGTGCTGTCGCGCACGGAAAGCACCTTTGTCACGGCGGGCACCCGGCTGGAGACCGCCGTCGATGCCGTCCGCGCCATGCAGGGACTGTTTGCCCAGATGCAGGGCCAGCTCAGCCCCGAGCAGGGGGCAAAGCTGCTGGACCTCGTGTCGCTGACCAAATCCGAACTGGCGGCGATCGAGCGCGACTTTGACAGCTTCCTGCAAGGCAGCGCCGGCCTGCGCCGCGTGGTGCGCGCCGTGCGGGTCGAGGTCGAAGATATGGACCGCGTGGTCCGCACCATCGCCAACGTCTCGATCAACGCGCGCATTCAGGCCAGCCGCCTGATCCCGCCGCGCCCGCAGGTCACCGCCTTTCTGGAACGCCTCAGCGACATGGTGGCCGAGGCCGAGGGCAGCCTTTACGATGTGAAATCCGCGATGGCGGGCATCCTGAACCGGCTGATCGCGATGGATGAGGTGACCGTCACCCTGCAATCGGCGCTGAAGGAAGAGGTTCTGCCCGCGCTGGCCCGCTTTGCCGCGCAGGGCCAATCCGTGCATGACGGGCAGGATGAACTGCTGCGGACCTCGGACCGGGTGGCCGAGCGGATGCGCGGCATCTTCGCCGAGGTGTCGCGTCTGGTCGTGGGCCTGCAATCGGGCGACGCCACCCGCCAAAGGCTGGAACGCGTGCGCGAGATCGTGGCCCTGTCCGGCGAACACCAGACGCAGGAGGCCGAGACAGGGGCCCTCCTGATCCAGCTGGCCGACCGTCTGGCGCAAGCCGCCCTGACCGAGGCACGGCGCGAGGGTGCAGAGGCCGTGGCGGGCATCGGCGCCGTGCTGGATGGTGCGCGCGACGCGCTCAAGACCGCGACGGATTTCTACTTCGGCCATGCCGGAGAGCGGGTGGTCCTGCTGGCGCTCGGCTCGGCCACCTCGGGGCAACTGGATGCGCGGCTTGACCTTGTGCGCGACAATCTGGGGCATCTGGACGCCATGGCCTCGGACGTGCGGCTGCAGGTCGAGAAGATCCTGATGCAGGAAACCCGGCTGCGGCAAATCTCGCACCAGGTGCGGCTGTCGGGGCTGAACGCGGTGCTGATCTGCGCCAAGCTGGGCGAAGAGGGCCGGTCGTTGCGGGAACTCGCGCAATGGCTGCGCCATCTGACCGATGAAAGCGATGCCATCACGGCGCGGTTGCAAGCCGCGCTCGACCGCACCCGCGACCAGTTGGCCCTGACGGGATCGGACCGCATCGACCAGTTGCGCGCGGGTCTGGCGGCCTTTCTGGGCAATGCCGGGGCCTTGCAGGCGCAGTTGGCCGGGATTGACGCCTGTCTTTCGGGCGCGGTCGATGTCTGCCGCGCCACGGACCACAGCCTTGGCCAGTCCTTGGGCGGCGCGCGCGAGACCATGTCGGGCTATCATGCCAGCCTGCAGGATGTGGCGGCGGCGTCCTTGGTGCTGCAGGCGCGGCTGGCCACCCTGCCCCCGCCCGCCCTGCCCGTCCTCGCGGGCAGTTCTGCGGCGGCGCTGCTGGCCGAGATTCGGCGGCGCTACACCATGCAATCCGAACGCGACCTGCATGACGCGCTGATCGGTGACGAAGCCGCCGTCCCGACCGCTCACGCCGCTTCACAATCCGGCGGGACGGCTGCGGCAAGTGACGATCTGGACGACATTTTCTTCTGATCGGGTTGGAAACCGGCGACGGATGATCCACGTCAGGGCGTAGCATATGCGCCGGGTCCGATCCTGACCCGGCCCGCCCAGACGAAAGACCGACCGCATGACGCCCCCGCCGACCAACCCCGTGGCCACGCCAAGCCCCGACCTTGCCGCCATCCTTACCCGTGCCGGGCGCAAGCGGCGGCGCTGGCCTTGGCTCCTTGGGCTGGTGCTGGCGCTGGCGGCAGGGACCGGCTGGTGGTGGCAGGGTCAGGCCGCCAGCCCCGCCGTGAGCTACACCACCGAACCCGCCAGCATCGGCAGCCTGAATGTCACCGTCACGGCCACCGGATCGGTGCAGCCCACGACACAGGTGGATGTCTCGTCGGAACTTTCGGGCACGCTGGCATCGGTCGAGGTGGATTTCAACGATCCCGTCACCGTGGGCCAAGTCCTTGCACGGCTGGATGACACCAAGGTCAAGGCCCAGCAAACCAATGCCGAGGCGCAACTGGCCGGGGCCCGCGCGCGCCTGACGCAGGCCGAGGCGTCGGCGGTGGAGGCCGAGGCCAATCTCAGCCAGCAACAGGAACTGGACCGGCGCGGCGTCTCGGCCCGGCAGGCGCTGGTCAGCTTTCAGGCCGCCGCCGCCCGCGCCGCCGCCGCCGTGGACATCGCCCGCGCCGACCTGACGCTGGCCGAGGCCAATCTGGAACTGGTCCGCGCCGATGCCGAAAAGACCGTCCTGCGCTCGCCGGTCAATGGCATCGTGCTCAATCGTGCAGTAGAGGCGGGGCAGATCGTGGCCTCCAGCCTGAACACGCCGGTCCTGTTCACGCTGGCCGAAGACCTGACCCGGATGGAACTGCGGGTGGATGTGGATGAGGCCGACATCGGCCGTGTCGCCGTGGGGCAAAAGGCGGTGTTCACCGTCGATGCCCACCCCGACCGCAGCTTTCCCGCCGTGATCACCCAGGTCCGCCAGGCGCCCGAGGAAACCGACAGCATCGTGACCTACAAGGCGATCCTGTCGGTGGACAATCCCGAAGGGTTGCTGCGCCCCGGCATGACCGCCACCGCCGTCATCACCGTGTCGGAACGCACCGATGCGCTGCTGGTGCCCAATGCCGCCCTGCGCTACGCCCCCCCCGTCTCGGACACCCGCAGCAGCAGCGGGCGGGGGCTGATCGGCTTCATCATGCCGCGTGGACCCCGGGGGGGCGATCAGGGCACCGGCACGGGCCGCTCTGTCTGGGTGCTGCAAGGCGGCGCCCCGGTGGAGGTGCCCGTGACCGTCACCGACAGCGACGGCACCCATTCGGCGGTGACCTCCGACACCTTGGCCGAAGGCGACGCCGTCATCACCGACCAGAGCGTGACGCGATGACGGCGCTGATCGAACTCCGCGATGTCCACCGGACCTATGGCAGCGGCGAGGCGATGGTGCGGGCACTGGACGGCGTCAACCTGACCATCGCGCGGGGGGAGTTCGTGGCGATCATGGGGCCGTCGGGATCGGGCAAATCCACCACGATGAACCTGATCGGCTGTCTGGACCGCCCCACCGCCGGAAAACTGCTGTTCGACGGCGCGGAAATCCAAGGGCTGGACAATGACCAGCGCGCGCTGATCCGGCGCCATTTCCTTGGCTTCGTGTTTCAGGGCTTCAACCTCTTGGCGCGCACCACGGCGCTGGAGAATGTCGAACTCCCCTTGATCTACAAGGGGATGGAGCCTGCCGAACGCCGCGCCCGCGCGCGCGTCGCGCTGCAGAAGGTGGGGCTGGAGGGCCGGGGTGACCATGACCCCTCACAGCTTTCGGGCGGCCAGCAACAGCGCGTCGCCATCGCCCGTGCCTTGGCCGGGGACCCCATGCTGATCCTTGCGGATGAACCCACGGGCAACCTCGACAGCCAGCGCAGCCACGAAATCCTGACGCTGCTGCAGCAGTTGAACCGGGATGAGGGCATCACCATCGTCATGGTCACGCATGAAGAGGACATCGCCGCCTATGCCCGCCGTCTGGTGGTCTTCACCGATGGCAAGATCACCCGCGACGAACCGGTCAAGGAGCGCGTTGCCTGATGCTGTGGGAAGCCGTCCGTCTGGCCTTTCTGGCCATCATCCGCAACAAGCTGCGTTCGTTCCTGACCGTGCTGGGCGTGGTGATCGGTGTTGCCGCCGTCATCGCCATGGTCACCATCGGGCAAGGGTCCTCCGCGCAGGTCGCGGCCAATGTCGCCAGCCTTGGCAACAACGTGCTCTCGATCCGTCCGGGCCGCCAGATGGGACCGGGCACGCGTGACACCTCCCCCCGCTTCACCCTGCGCGATGCCGAGGCGCTGGCGCGGCTGTCGGTGGTGGGCTCGGTCTCGCCGCAGGTGCAGACCGCGCAGACCGTGGTCTCGGGCAACCTGAACGTGCAATCCTCGGTCAACGGCGTCAGCGCCGCGCAAGTGGAGGTCGGCGGCTGGACCA
>JACCDI011239904.1_pt1 | contig 10117 bp, 10 predicted proteins | sample 7442791 | NCBI WGS metagenome assembly JACCDI01 (sample SAMN15323434, study PRJNA562643) | freshwater metagenome | isolation source: river surface water | place: USA:Blue River Watershed | collected 2017-08-15
CAATCAAGCCCATACTACATAGAACCAAAGAAAAAGCGCCTAGAGTTTCCTCTAAGCGCTTGATTTCACTGGGTGTTTTTGGTGGGCAGTACAAGTTTCGAACTTGTGACCCCTGCAGTGTGAAAACTCCTACATTTCACCTTTTTCCCTTTTAAAAACAACAACTTGCAACTTTTGGGAACCCTCCAAGTAGCATAGAAGTAGTATAGTTATATAACCATTAGGTATTATTTTTTATCTTCAATATGTAAAAAACCAATGAAGCCATTCAAAATCAAAGCATGAACATTTTCAATTTCGCACCGCCAGTTAATCAAGATGCCATAGCGCACGGCGCGCAACTCTACGCGAGGCGAAACACCGCAACGATTGTGCCATTCCGCTCAGTCACCTTGGCTAACTGGTCACCCGTCGTTCGAGATTGTCATGACAACGTGTTCACGTGGGTTAAGCATCACCCTGAACACCAGGCAGTGCATGGGTGGCTCTACATGGGTGATCAGCCAGATGTGGTGAGGTTCGTCTCGCATTCAGTAGTCCGTAGCAAAGATGGCTCCCTCTTTGACATCACACCAAAAGAGCCGACTCACACAGACTATCCATTCATTGATTCCGGTTTAAATTCCGATCAGTACGCAGACATCTTGAATCCGCTTTTCGAACAGCTTGGTGCAGGGTTCCTGCACCACTACATTTGAGTGATTACGACGAGAAATAACATTGGATGCATTGCGCCAGATATTCGGAAACAATGAACCCCTGTAGTAATTGCTTTTACAGCATGTCATTGAATACCTTGAAAACCATTTCGGCTCGGGTCAAGGTGTCTTCAACTTCAGGTGAAGTTGCATTGAGTGCCGCAGGATTTCGGACAAGCCAAGCTGCCGGAGCAAAGTGATCAAGCATTGGAATGTTGTCTGGCAGAAGTTTGAAATAAGCCTCAGCCTTCTTAACCAATCGGAGCGTTGATTTGTCGGCATCCTCTAATTTTTTCTCAGTAAGGCTATCCTTCTTCGGTAGATCGTAGGTCCCATTCAGTACTTGGACAAACAGCGCCGGGCTCAGCAAATCTTCAATATCTGCCTCTTCTCGATTGAGCAAATCGGCCATCGTATAAAACTGACCGGCCTTAAGAATCTCTGATTTCCTCAATTCGTCGATTTTTCGCTTGTCGCCCTTTGCTTGGTCTGAAAGCACCGCAATGTTGAGATTGTTGCTTCCAAACAGCGATGCGAACGGACGAATTTTATCGATACCACCTGCAGGACAAATAGTCCAACGAGGATCTAAACCTTGGCGCTTTCGTAGACGCAAGGCATCACTCAAAGCTTGAATGTAAAGAATATCCCCGGGCCCTTCGACAAGCAACGTGTTTTCGCCCACAAATAACGACTGAGTAAGTTCGTACCCTAGTGCAGCCTGCAATGGAAACAGCGTATCTGGGTCTTGAGTCAACACGTCATCACGGACTTTTGTGCCAAGCGGTACGCGCCGAGTACCTTTCATTTCGACGATGTCTTGCACAACTCGAACCGACGACAAATTACCAGCCGGGACCATAAAAGGAGAGTGTGTTGAGAAGATCACTTGGTGATACGGTGCAAGTTTCTCATCAAAGAAGCGAAGAAGATCGGCCTGAGCCTTTCCATGAAGGGTAAGTCCAGGTTCGTCTAACAATAGGACTACAGGGACACTCTCGCGATTGATTTGTGCGAATTTGACTAAGAAAGAGAAGAACCAGACGAAACCAGCACTTCGCTCAGAAAAGGGAGTTTCAACCCTGTGTAGGCTGTTGTGTATGCGTGCGCGTGCTACTGTACCGCTATTGAAGGGTTGTGGATCACCAGGCATACCCGTGGAGACCTTAACGTTAACCGTCAGGTCTGGATTCTGAGTCCAATACTCAAGAATTTGATCGGTAATGCGATTCGAGGCAGCTTCAAGAAGGGAGTTATAAGTTTCGAAGGTCTGTTGCTTGCGCAGCGAGTCCAAAGTCACTCCCGCATATTGCAAGAATTCCAGAAATAGCGCCTTGCCTCGATGCTCATCCCTACTGAGGAGGTTTTGTCCCTTCAGATTAGAAATCTCTTCAATTTGCACGTTTCCGTCCATCCTGTCATAGGATGAAACATACATAAAGCGCGGAAGCTCTGACTCAAGAAACTTCTGGAGCTGAACAGTAGCATTCCCCTCCTTTTCGAGATAGCTCCGAAGCTTCACCTGGGCTTCTGATGGCGTTTGCAGCTCCTTGAGCTTATCAAGTAGATTAGACGTGGTCTTCGCTCCTTCGAGAGGAACAACCTCTTCAGGCGTGAGCTCAAAGCGTTTTATGAAATGACTGATTGCCGAAGTCTGGTTCAGGCTATCGTAGTGCTCGAATGTTTTTCCGTAACACCGACGGACTTTAACGACGTCGGCAACACTACCCGATCCCAGGATTTCTTCGATCTTAAGCCGCTCGTCAGCACTCAGCTCCCACTCGGTCTCGATAGCAACCGCGTCCTTATCACCTGCATGGCGATCATCAAAGGACGCGAGGTACCTACGAGGATAGTCTCGCTCTTTATGGAGAGTCTGCGGGGTTGAGGGGTGAGGATTAAGCGCGGCCAGCGCCTGCAGAAGTGCACTCTTGCCTGCCTCATTCTTGCCGACTAAGCAAACAATTTGGTCAATATCAAAACAACCGCTGTCCTCGACTGAGCGAAAGTTGTAAACGCGAGCCCTGATCAGCTTCATCACAGTCCTCCAGGTTAACCTGTAAGTGCTAAGTGCACTGGTGTTCTCACATAAAAATTTTCTGACTGCTGCCGAGACGCATACGAGCGGCTCCGTTGAGCTATGACGCCAAGAAAGTCAATACATCATATTGTGTGCTTTCTCAGCTGGGAAGATCATATCTTTAGTTGGATTGCCGTGATCTGAAGTACGAGACCACTGCAGGCATCCACACCACTTATCGACGAGCGTCAAAACTTTTTACGTTTGCCCGTTGGTTACGGAATGAAGCGTACCCTTTGTGGGATTCCGGTCAGGGCAATTGCACTGAACTTTTGTCCTGCTGCTGAAATTCATACCACTGCGAAACAATCGGCTCCACCTTGCTCGATCACCTAAGCGCTCTGCTGAACTCGGAGACGCCGAACATGGTCGAAATATTTGTACCTCTGGCGCACTTAGCGAATAATATACAACTAAGGATGTATTTTTATTAAATTAATTGCTCATCGCGTGTAAACCAGCGTCATTTCTTTTGACACTGCCAACTTTTTCAGCAGCGGTCCAGCAACCATTGTGGCCCAGAGATGGCTCAATGTATCTGGAGTTTTCGTGGCCAACGTCCAATGTATATAAAGTTTCGCTCCGCAGACCGCCAATGTATGTGGAGTTTTGCAGACCACCACTGCCCTGCTCCAAACGTCAGAACTTCACACCTCGCCCAGCAACCATGTCAGGTCAAGACCAGCGTTTGACTCACAAATCGACCACTCGCATTCTAGTTACTTTTCTTGAACCGACGTGCAGCTCAGGTGAGCAATTCGCAGGCTAAGTTTGGCTATGTCGAGCACCAATGTATATACAGTTTTGTTCATCGAACCCGGCGTGTATCGAACATTTCCGACGAGCTGCTAACTCATTTGAACTTGCTGTCGTCAAACAAGCCACTGGTCCAGAAGCGGCCCGACATAGTCTCTGCCCAAGTCATGACCACCACCGGGCACCACGGTTGCAGTGATTCCAGTGAGCCGTCCCAAAGCCTGCACGTTGGCAGGAATGCTTTGCCAATCGTCCTCCCCGACATGCATCTCGCATTGGCGTGGAACCGTGAACTGGCCGGCTTCAGCCAAATCCTTCAGTCTTGTTGGCCTTGGTGGAGAAAAACTGGTACGGGCCTCAGCATTTGTGAACTCACCCACGATGGGGGACAACAACAACACTCGCCCAGGAAAAGATGGCATCTGAGTTTGGGCGTGCAAGAAAAGATACGCGCCAAAGGAATTGCAGATCACTCGGGCCTCGTCATGCCAAAAGTGGTCTTTGAGGTCTTGGCCCACAGTCGCGATTTGTTCATCAAAAGGCAATGAACGAAAGTCGCCTCGTGTTTCACGACCAGCCACATCAAACCCTCGATCCATCAATGCCCTGCCCAGTCCTGTTGCCAGTTGCCCACCATAGCCTGGCAGGTAAAAGATGGTTTTTGCAGATGGATTTGCCATGCTTTGATTGTGGCTCAGGTACAGACAAGCTTGGCGCTTTTAAATGACAGTTTTATTTGACAGTTTTACTGTATTATAGAAAACATGGACACCACTTTCACCCTGGACCAACTCAGCGCGCTTACGGATTTGCCGCTGCGCACCATCCGTTACTACATACAACTCGGCTTGGTTGACCGGCATGAGGGCGATCGCAAACATGCCCGCTACACCCAAAAGCACTTGAATCAGGTGCTGCAGGTTAGAGCCATGGCCGATCAAGGCATGCCGCTGGAACGCATCAAGCAACTGATCAACGGAATCACAACGCCCCTGCCCCCCCAAAAGGCTGCGGGTGACATCTCTGTCATCAGCAAGGTATTCATCGCCCCCGGAGTTGAACTGCACATAGAACCGCAAATGGCGGGACTCTCGCCTGAAAAACTCCGCCTATTTGTCCGTTCCGTCCTCTCCACTTGGGAAGAAATCAATGCAAGCGAATAAAAAACAAATGGGACTGCATGCCAAGGACATGGACGCCAACATTGGGTTGGTCTCAGCCCATGTGACAGGACGCCTCAATGGCTTAGTAGCCCAGATCAAGATTCGCCAGGTCTACAAGAACTGGTCAGATGACAACGTCGAATGCGTTTACACCTTCCCTTTGGGTTGGCAAAGCGTGCTGCTCGGCATGCGGGTAGAACTGAATGGCAAAAGCCTTGCAGGAACAGTCAAACCCAAGAAAGTGGCAGAGGCTCAATACGAAGCAGCGATCGACAGCGGTGACTTGCCCGTCATGTTGGAGCGCTCCGGTAAGGACCTGTACACAGCCAACATCGGCAACATCCAGACGGGGGATGAAGTGGTCATTGAAATTGACTACGCTCAAATCCTAAAAGCTGAAGATGGATCGATTCGATTCAGCTTGCCCACGACCATAGCGCCAAGGTACGGCGATGCTTCAGCGGCGGGCTTGAAGCCACACCAACAAGTAGACGCTGATCCACAAGCTGAGCAGCGTCTATTTCTGAGCCTTGAGTTGTCGGAAAATCTGAGCAATGGCACGGTTTACAGCCCAAGCCATGAAATTCAGCTCAACCGTCAAGACAATGAGTGCAACTTCAAGTTAGAAGGTACGGCTTGGTTGGATCGGGACTTTGTATTGGTCATCGAGCGGCTTGGTGACATGAACTTTGCCGTCGCAGCTCAAGATCCTGTTCGCCCTGGTGAGGCCACAGTGCTGACTGGCACTATCTACCGTCCGGAAAGCCCTGAAAAAAATCACCCAGTCTTGATCAAAGTGCTGGTCGATTGCTCTGGCTCTATGCAGGGCGACAGCATCGAGCAAGCCAGAGACTGCCTCAACTGGCTGATCGGACAACTGAACAATACGGATCAAGTTTCGTTCACCAGGTTTGGGAGCAGCGTCGAGCATGACTACCCAGAACTGAAACCCTGCACATTAATTCACCGACAACTCTTGAAAGCTGCATCGCGTCGGTTGAATGCTGATCTGGGCGGCACAGAGATTGATGACGCGCTGAAAGAGGTCATCGCCATCGAAAGTGGAAACCCAGAAGAATCCAAAAACGCAGTTATTTTATTGATCACTGATGGCGAAGTGTGGAATATTGAAGAAACCATCGCCAGAGTGCGGGCCTCTGGGCAGCGTATCTACGCCGTGGGCGTTGGCTCGGCTCCTTCAGAAAGCCTGCTCAAGGACATGGCTGAGGTGACTGGCGGAGCTTGTGAAATGGTCACACCCCGTGAAAACATGCAAAAAGCCGTGGAGCGTCTACTTCACCGAATTCGGCAAACGCAGGCCATCGAACAAGAAGTGACTTGCGAGGCACCCATCGTCTGGCAAACCAAGCCAGCGGGTCACGCAGCTGCTGGTCAAGCCTTGATGTCTTGGACGCAAATACAAACGCATGACAGCTCGGTGGATGGACTCAAGATCGTTCAGACCATTTATCCCAGTGGCAGTCCAACGCCCTGCCCTGTTGTTTGGGACAACAACATGGACCTCTCGCGCATCGCAGTCGCCATGCGTCTGAACGACATGTCACAAGCCAAAGAGCGGGAGCGCCTTGCTGTGGAATATCAATTGGTCACCAGCGAAACCAATTTAATTCTTGTTCACGAAAGAGCTGAAAACGAAAAAGCAAACGACTTGCCGGAGTTGCACCAGGTGAAGCCTATGCTGGCTGCCGGATGGAGTGGTAACGGAGTTGCTGCGTATAGAAGAAAAGCCCCTTCGCTTCAAGTCTTGCGATCTGGCTGTGACAACGCACCATTCATAGCTGAATCTCAAATCAATATGAGCCAGTCTGTTCCGGCCATGTGGCGCTCCAATAGGACCCATGCTGCCGCCCGAGTTGATGGGATGGCAAACGCAGGCATGGATGACATTGAGATACCGGCGTTTCTCAGGAAACAAGAGTCGTCCTCCGATTCAAAGCCCGTCAAAACATTCGTCCAAAAATTCAAGGACATCGTCAGTAACCCCAATAAACCGCCGCAAAGTACGCACACAGTCAAAAAGCCGCAGGGCACATCAGATGAACTGAAGGCCATCCTGACCAATAAGACCAACGCAAACAACCCAATTCATGAATTACTGACCAGCTTCAACCAGATAGCTCTGACGCACACGAGATTCCGATCTGCCCTTGCCGCTTGCCTTCGTACTAACCAAGCCAATTACATGGAATGGCTGATCACCAAGCATATGAAGACAGCAGGTTCTGGTGCGCCGATCTGGGCGATTTTCATCAACTGGGCAGCAGAAAACCTCGCCATCGAGCTTGATCGACATGCTGAAAGGATATTGAGAGACTTCCTGTCTCCGATTGACAGCGATCTGCAAAGTTCGATTTACGCCGAACTCTCTGAGTTGAAAAGAGACGCTGAAGTTGAGTTAAAAATTTAAACTGCAATACGGTTCAGCACCTCAAGCTTTTGCTCAAGCGTGTAGCCCACAGTGCCGTAGTTGTTGAACTCAGATCCACCACTGGAGTGACCTGTGATGCTCTCGGCCAAACGCGTGGGAATATCGTTACAGGCTTTCATCCTATCGATCAGGGCATGACGGAACATGTGACTTCTGAAGTCTAGGTCGGCCAAGTATTTGTTCATGATGGCCGAGCAACTGTTGCTGCCATGGTAGTGCGCATACTGCGGCACCAGCCATTCACTGCCTTGGCACTTGGCCATCTCTACCAGTCGCCTGGCTGCAAAAAGCGACACGCCTACCAACGGTACCGCCCGGATGCTGCTCTTATTCTTTCGATTAGAGAGTGCATTTTTGCGAATCCAAATGTGCGGAATTGAGTGATCAAAAACACAATCCTCAACACGGGCGTACACAGGTTCAGACAGTCGCAAGCCCGTATTCAACTGGATCAGCCCAATGAACTTGTAGGGCTTGAAACGCGTCATCAACTTTTGTTTGACTGCGAGCAACAAGTCATGGGTAATCACAGGCATTGGCCTGCGCTCATCTTCGCCAGAAATTTTCAGAGCACGGAATGGGCTTAGTCTGTCTATATCTAGACATTTGAATGCCACATTGAGCATGGCGTTCAAGATCGCCGTTTGCTTGCGAACCGTTACGGGTTTCAAACCCAAACTCAGCAAATGGTCACGAAAGATGCATGCATGCACATAACGCAAATCACACAGGTACAAATCACCGACCAAGGACGAGAAGCGCCTGAAAACATGCAAGACATCGCCCTTGAATTTTCGTCCATCGCTGGCATCACTTTCATGGAGGTAAATCGCCATGGCATCGGAAATTTTAGGTTCGGCATGCAGTTCTTTGCGGATGAAATAGTTGCCAATCAGCTCCGCAACAAAAGCCTCATCGAAGTCAACACCCCGGACCCGAACCAACCGCCGCAAGACAGCTTCCGGAGTTGATTTAACAATCTCAAAGTTGCCGTCAGTCATGCTCAAAAATAGTCAATTTGCACCCAACAAATTTACTGTCAAAGACGCAGATGGACAACCGGATTTAGACGAATTCTTAGGACGATCTGCACAGAAAACCCATGAAATTTTCTACCCAAACTAAGCGCTACAACACCTCTCATGTAGGCCTTGGATCCGTGTCGATACCGGAATCCAAATCAACCGCGCTACGCTTGTTTTATGCGCTGCTAGATGCCAGGGTTAATGAATACCCAATAGAGCCAACAGACATTGCCCGTGGGTATGCAGAAACCATTTTTGCTATGCCTGTCATCCCCATGGCCATAGATTTTTAAAACAGTCGAATTCGGGGCCAAAGCCACGCGTTTTCGAGTCTTTTGACGGTTTATCGTGGCAAGTTACCCTGGCCTAGCCCCATCGTTTGTTGCTGCAATCCATAGGCATCGGCCTGGCTGAAGCTACTTGAATGGGTTGGCCTCAGCACTGGTTGTGAACTGGGCAGTGGTGGCGGCCTGCTGGGGGTCACTACCCTTGCCTGCTGGGGTACCGGACTTTTCGGTGGGGGTGGCTTGGGGGCTGGCGGTTTCGGCTTGGGGGCTGGTGGCTTTTTCGGAACAATCTTTTTAGGCTTGATCCTCTTGGGCTTGGGGGTGGCTGCAGCCTGCGCCTTGAGCCTGGCCTGCTCCTTGGCCTGTGCCATCACAGCAGACCAAACGTTGTCTGATATCAATCGCCAAAGAGCAAGTTGATCGTCCGCACTGGCTATTTCATTAAATCGCATAGTTGCTCTCCTTTCTCTATATTTATTTAGCAAAAAGAAGACATCTCGTCCCCTCAATTTCGATCTGCTCATAAATAAAAATATGCGGATCAACGAACTCGTCAAACCCAAAACTCCAGAGCAATTGAAGCTGGACCAACTTCGCGCCACGCGGGAACGCGCCACCACTGCTGTTCAACAGGAACGGGAACGACAAAAGACACAGCGGGCTCAAAAAGCCCTGCAGTTATTGACCAAGCCTAAGGCTCCCACAGCCAAAACAACCAAGCCCATTGGCACCATCAAACCAATCGCGCCAGTCAAATCAATCTAGCCAAAAGAAAACCGACACTGAAATGCGTTCCAGTGTCGGCCAGTGTTTTAAGCAGTGATCGCTTGCGTGGCTGCTTTATGTGGCGGGCTTAACTGGCAGCTTCAACTTGCCCTTTTTGACAGCGCCCTCCTCCTTGCCAAATGCAGCCTTGACCAAACCACTGACTGCTTCAATGCGAGCATCCAGCTCTCCGGCATCCACAGCAGCACGTAAAACTTCAAGCGTGGTGATAACGCCTGCAATGGTGTCAGTCTCGATGGCGTTCTTTCCTTCGACCACATCCAATGTTCGTGCGCCATACCGGACGGTGATGCATAGCTTGCCGTTCTCTCCAGACCACCACCATGGTTTCAACCGCTTAGGAATTTCTAATCGTCGCATTTCACCGGTGGCATCGTCCCGAACTGTGCGAATCTTCACCGGTACAAACTCGGTACCTGACTGAACGGCTTTGGCCATTTGAATTTGCTCATGCAGCTTGGCGCTGAGCTTTTGCCGTCTGGCATGCGCTGGGCTTGTGCCTTGCTGACGCTTGCTGGCGATGAATTTCAATGCGTTAAGACCTGACATTTGCTACTCCTTGTGTGTTGCAGGAATAACAAATTTATTGTCAGACAGTGGCTCTGGGCAACCGAATCATTGGTAACCCGACAGTCTGGAAGGACACCGCTGGTAGCTTCAGCCAATCAAGATGTTTGGAAACACCGATTTGTACCCTTTGGCCAAAGCTTCCTCTTGCTCGATTCTTTTCTTGTGCTCGATTTCCTCTGCAGCAGCGTTCAAGGAACGGGGTTTGTAACGCTCTAACTGCTTAGGGGTCAAATGCCAATAAGGGTTGCCCGTTTGCTCGCGCATCTGCATTTCAACCTCGGTCTTGAAATCCACGCCCAAACG
>JACCDI010095867.1_pt1 | contig 10116 bp, 9 predicted proteins | sample 7442791 | NCBI WGS metagenome assembly JACCDI01 (sample SAMN15323434, study PRJNA562643) | freshwater metagenome | isolation source: river surface water | place: USA:Blue River Watershed | collected 2017-08-15
CCGCTGCACAAAGTCTGAAAGCTCTACAAGCCAATGAGCTTGATGCTGTGATGTTGGTGAGCGGCCCACAGGCACCGATTGTTTTGGAATATCTGCGTAGCCCAAATTTAGCGGTGATGAGTTTTGAACAAGCCGATGCCTACACAGTGCGCCTGCCATTCTTGAAAAAAGTCACGGTTCCACGAGGTGTCATCAATTTGGCCGAAGACCTTCCTAGAAAAGACATTTCTATCTTGGCTGCGCCAGCAGCTTTGGTCGTTAATGAAGACATTCATCCTGCTTTGATCACGCCCTTGATGCGAGCTATGAACGCAAGCATCAGTCAGTTGGGTCTGTTGCAAAAGGAGGGTGATTACCCATCTGAGCATGGCTTTGCATGGCCACACAATGATGATGCGCAACATTACCTTAAAACTGGACCTTCTTTTTTACATCGTCATCTGCCGTTTTGGAGTGTTGTTTGGGTTGATCGCGCCATCAGAATCATCTTGCCTCTTTTAGCAATCTTGATCCCGCTTTTTAATCTCTTACCTAAGCTCATTTCAATGGGGGTCGATGCAAAGACTTCTGCCGTTTATAAAAAATTGAGAACCTTGGAATTAGCTGTGGCTGCAAACCCACAAAAGCCATGGCAAGATGAATGGCTCGCTCTACAAAAACAAGCCATGGCCATGAAAGTCCCGAAAAAATATGCTGTGAAAGTCTACGAGTTGCGGATGTATTTACAGATGGTCAGAGATAGATTATTAATTTCAAGTTGATTTAATTTATAGGCAAATATACTTCTGCCTGTTATAGTTTCCATAAGTAAAAAAGGCTTTTATGCGTTATTGGATATTTTTATTATCAATGCTTGTTTCAAGTTCTGTTATTGCTCAGGCGGGTTTGGGCGGAGCTTTGCTTAAGGGCGGAGGTGTTAACGCTGATAATGAGTCAATTTTGACCCTGCCCCCTAAGGTTGCTGATAATTCTTATGAAGCTTTTCTTTTTTATGACAAGCTTTGCAAAAAACAAAACCATAAAGCTTGTTTGCTGGCTGCAAAGATCAGTAGGTTAGACCCACCCCCTAAACAGATTTTTGATTTATCGGAATCGAGACGTATTGGGCTTTCATTGCAACTCCTTGAGCGAGCTATCGATGGTGATGAGCTCGAGGCAATGGAGCTGGCTTATGATATTTACTATGTAATAAATCCAATTGAAAGGGCTCTATCTTCTCATGCCGACGATTCTAGGGCTGATGAGCTGCTTAAGATAATGCTCAATAGAAGTTATCCAGGTGGCATAGTTAGGCAGGCTTATAGATATTTAGTCCACCCTGATTTCTTTTTGAGTTTTTCAAAGAAAAAGGAAGGGTGCCAACTTATTCGTCCACTTTTAAGCCAGAGTGGCCTAACTGATGCAACAAAGAAAATGCTTGATGATTTGAACAGCGGAAATACTTACTTAATTTGTAAGGCCTATCAATAGAGATCCAATTAATATGAAACTCAAATTTTTCTATATCCAGGCGTTTTTTTGGTTGTTTAGTGGGGCCGTATTTGCTACAGATAATGATCCCAGATTTGCCTCGGCATCCTGTTTTTCAATGTTAAACAAAGATCATGTTTTATGTGATTATCGAGTTAGTCAATCACTTCAAGTTGAAAATGTTGGAGTTAGATTAGGTGGAAAGCCAGTTCAATTAAAAGCCGAATCGTTTACACCTTACCCCGCAGAAAATCAAACAACTGCGATCTTATTTTTAATAGACACCAGTGATCCCGGTAGAAAAAATACGATAGAAAGAAGAATAGTAAGTGATCTTTTTGATATTCTTTCAAGTCCCTCTGCTAAAAAACCCCATATCAAATATTCTCTATCAACATTTGATACTGAAATTAAGATTCAGTCCCCTTTTGGGGCAAATTATGCTGACACATTAAATGCACTCGCTAACATCAAAGCAGATGGAATGGCTACAGAATTTTATAAGTCAATATTAACTGCGATAAAACAATTAAATAGTATCGACGCTTCACGTAAGGGCTTAATAATATTATCTGATGGAAAGGATGAGGACCGCGCTTATAAGCATGAGGATGTTCTCAAGGCAGCGAAAGAAGCAAATGTTGTAATTATGGGTTTGGGATATGCTGAAAAGAAGTCAGATTATCCATATTTGCAAACGCTTCAAAGGTTATCTGATGAGACTCATGGTTTCTTTGTTAATGTAAGCGATAAGTCTTCTTTCAATAAGATTATCCAAGAGCCTTTTTCATTTCTAGAAAAAGGCGGTCGCTTAACAATCCCTTCTGCTGGCTATTACGGAAATGAAATTCTCACATTAGAGCTTGGGATTGTTGGTGGTAAGTCAATCTCAATTGATTCGAAGGTGAATATATCTGATGATCGTTCTTTTTTAGATAGGATGTCGGTATATTTTAAAAAATATTGGCTTTATGTCTTCTTGATCTTAGCTATATCCTGTTTATCTGGATACCTTATTTATCGATTGCAAAAAAAATTCTCACTTAAGCGTATGCCGGAAATTGAATACGCCTTCCTGTCTGAAGCAAATGGAATGGGATCTAAATACTATATAAAAAAGACTGCTGTAAGAGTTGGAAGGGGCAGCGACAATGATATTTGTTTGCTGAATGATTCAATTTCATCTCATCATGCAGAAATACATATGAGAAGAGACCTCTCTTTCTTTATTGTGGATCTTAATTCAACAAACGGAGTTATTGTAAATGGGGAAAAAGTGGCTCAGCAAGAGTTGCAAGATGGGGATTTAATTGAGATTGGTGAAGTTAGGTTGAGCTTTAATCGTATATAAAATTGGGGGTGCAAATATGTCTAATGACGATACAACAAGAATCATTACAAGAAAGTCTTCAGCGATTGATGAGCTGCAGGAAACCGTTAGTTTGAGTCGCAATTCTATTTCGGCATCAAATCAAGATGACGATTCTCATACGAAGATTTTCAGACCAAGTCCATCATTAACCTCTTCTAATGAGGGGTTGGTTCAAGAGCCAGTGGTTGGTTGGCTTGTCGTAACTAAAGGCCCCGGCAGAGGGAGATCTTTAAGCCTAAGTTATGGGGTAAATAGTATTGGAAGATCAAGTTCGGAGAGAGTTTGTTTAGACTTTGGTGATGAAGAAATATCTAGGCAGAGACATGCTTTAGTTACCTATGATCCAAAGGGAAAAAAGTTTTATCTTCAAAATGGAGACGGTATCAACCTAACATACATATCTGACACTCCTGTTCTTCAAACAACTGAATTAAAGGGTGGCGAAATCATTTCTTTAGGGAAAACTGAATTACATTTTGTAGCCTTTTGCGGCTTAAATTTTGATTGGTAATTCTGGATGGAAAAACTATCTAATAAGCTTTGGATTGAGGGTAAAGATTTTTCCGCCATTCAATATTTAGGTGAGAGAACTTCTCAAGAAGATTACTCTCAATTTAGATTATTCCCGGGTGATAACGGACTTTTGTCAGTTTTGGCTGATGGTATGGGCGGTCATACATCGGGGGAAATTGCTAGTACTTCTGCTACTCAAGCTTTCGATAGAATTTTTAAATCTTTTTCCGGTGTGTCTCCTACCTCAAAATTGGGAGCATCACTCACTGCGGCAAATTCAGAACTTTCGTTAATGATTGCCAATAATCCTTCGTTAGATGGTATGGGTTGCACCCTTATTGGGGCATACTTTAATCAAAAAGGACTGTATTGGATAAGTGTTGGAGACTCATTAATATATTTATTTAGGGATGGAAAGCTTAAGCAAATTAATGAAGATCACTCGATGGCACCTCTTATTGAGGAGTCATTGAGATTAGGCAAGCTAACAAAGCAGGAAGCTGAAAATTACCCAAATAAAAATGCTTTACGCTCTGCTTTAATGGGGGGTGACATCCCGTTAATTGACGCGCCCGAGAACCCTTTAGAGTTGTATTCCGGAGACGTTGTATTGATCGCAAGTGATGGAATTTTATCTCTATCGAGCAATGAAATATTATCCTTGATTGCTAAAAATTATTCATCTGGTGCAGAGGGAATTTCAAATAGCTTAATTAAATTAATTAGAGATAAAAAAAGGAAAAATCAGGACAATACTACTGTTCAGGTTATCAAGATACCAGACCATTTTTCCACAAAGCCGAATAAAAAATTCAGATCTATCGCCTACATATTAATAGCACTTACAACAATTTCATTATCCTTAGGCGTTTTTTATAGTCAGCAACTACGAGGTTGGTTCACGTTACCTTTTGATATCAAATCTGAAGTTCATCAGGAAGTAAAACCGGTCTCTGTGAATGTTAATGAGGTCGAGAAAAAAAATGATCAACAGCCTATGGATAAAAATAATAAGTCTGGAATTGGTGGAGGTCTAGAACATTCTAATGAAAAAAAACCTGAAAAAAATAAAGTTAATTCTAAAAAAAATAAGGATGATGATAAGAAAAAATCAGCTACTAATAAGTCAGGCGATGGCCAAAAGGATATTGATGGTTCTGGTGAAAAGTTAGAAATTAATAAAGAAAAGGAAAAGGAAAAGGAAAATAACAGTAAATCTACACAAGATGGATTGCAAAAAACATGAGGTCTATCCTTACTTTTTTATTTTTATTTGGACTTTATCCAGCTACTGGATTCTCGCAGGTTAATGTTAAAAATTTGGACCGTAGCGTTGTTTTGATTGTTGGGGTTGCAAATGGTAAGGCTATAACAAGCGGTTCTGGATTTGTGATAGCTAATGAGGTAGTTGTTACAAATCACCACGTGGGCGGTAATAATGAGCTGGTTGTTTTAACACCAGGGGTCAAAGGTGCCGCAAAGGCATATAACGCAAAAAAAATATGGGGTTCAAAGGACTATGATATTCAGTTCTTGCGCGTTGAAAACTTGCCATCTCCATCACTGCCTATTTCTTCTGGTAATTTAAAGAAGGGTCAGGAGGTTTTGGCAATAGGTTTTCCAGCTGTTGCTGATGATGAGATTATTTCTCATGATGCCATTGAATCTACTGTGTCTAAAGGAATTGTAGGAAGAATTCTAGATGGATCTTGGTATCAAAATAAACAACAATTTTCTTTAATTCAACATAATGCAACTATAAATAAAGGTAATTCTGGCGGGCCTTTGCTTGATCTTTGCGGTCGAGTCGTTGGTGTCAATACAAGAAAAGCATTTAGCGAAATTGTTGTGACGAAAAGTGGTGGAGCAATTACTAGTCAAACTGAGGGTATTTTCTTTGCTTCTGGCGGAAAAATTCTTACAGAATTACTTGCTAGTAACAACATAACCTTTACGAATAAATCATCTGAGTGTGAACTTTCTAATTCAAGCCTAATCTCCAAATCTGATTATTTGGGATTTCTGGGAATTATTCTAGCAATCATAATGGGTGGAGCTGCTATTTTCTTCTCTTTAAGAAAAACGCAGGTGGTAGCAGAGACATATACTCAATTCAAGCGTCGCAACTCTTTGAAGAGTTTAAGTGTTTCTAATAAGGGGATGCTGGCTTTTTTTCTTAGCGGAATTGACAGCACTGGAAGAAATATCAAAATTAGACTTGATGAAAGATTTTCCGTTGGATCTGAAATAACAATTGGAAGAGATGCAACATCTAGAATTTCCCTTGATGATCCAACACTCTCTAGAAGGCACGCGGTTATAAAAATATGTGATGGTTACATTGAGATTTGTGATCTAGATTCTACTAATGGAACATTTTTAAACGGCTCTAAAATTGGATCTCATTTTACTAGGGTTCAAATAGGTCAAACAGTATCGTTCGGTAAAGTTCAATTAATTCTTTCGAGGGAGCAATAATGAGCTATGCAGGTTTTTGGCGAAGAGTTTTGGCGTCAATCGTCGATAGCGTTATTTTTATTCCTGTTTCTTTTCTGATAACGGTTACTCAATCATTCGGAGATGCATATATTCAAGGTTTTTTTGCTAATTTAATAATTGCTTGGCTTTATTTTGCTATTTGTGAATCTCAGTCTTGGCAAGCAACACTTGGAAAAAAAATAGTTGGAATTAAGGTAACTGATTTAAATGGTCAGAGAATTTCTTTTGCTCGCGCAACTGGCAGATATGTATCTAAATTTCTCTCATACTTGACCTTGGGATTGGGTTTTTTAATGCCAGCTTTTACTAAACGGAAGCAGGCTTTACATGATTTGGTTGCTGAAACATTGGTTCTTAAAAATGATCAAGAGTCTTTTGTTGACTCGAAATCATTAACCTACAGCCAGCAGTCAAGTACAGTGTTAATTGATAAAGCATCTGAAAATTATCATAAGCGAGAATCATCAACCAAAATTATCATGGCTGGCTTTAATTCAACTGGTCATGTTTTGCGACTTAGCTTTGATCTTAACGACCCTAAACTTTTTACCGATGGGTTAATAATTGGTAGGGATTCACTTAAGGTGGATCTTCACATTCCAGATTCTTCTATTTCAAGAATACATGCCAGAATATTTAAAAAAAATGATGACCTATGGATCGAGGATATGGGGTCAACAAATGGGATGGTTGTTAATGGTCGAAAAGTCTTGCCTAGAAACTCTTCTTTTTTATCGATTAGCGGGACCGTCTCAATTGGCGGTATTGACTTAACTTTAGGTAGGGCTTAGTAATGACGAATAACTCAGGCGATATAAGGGCAATCCCCTCCGGACATTCTCTATCTGACTATAAATTTGAAAAAGTATTAGGTCAGGGTTCTTTTGGTATTACCTATTTAGCAACTGACACCATGCTGAATAGAAAAGTAGCTATTAAGGAGTATTTTCCTAGGGAATTTGCTGCGCGCGACAATACTCTAACGGTTAGGGCAGCTGGCAATAGTGATGATAGAGATAACTTTATTTGGGGTTTAAAAAGATTTCTTGATGAAGCCAGAGTTCTTGCTGTCTTTGATCATCCCAATATTATTCAGGTCAGAAGATTCTTTGAGGCTAACGGTACAGCATATCTTGTTATGGATTACTGTGATGGGACCCCCCTTGATGAACTTTTGAAAATTGAGGGATTGTTATCGGAAAAGCAAATTCATTTGCTTATCTCACCATTATTAGATGCTCTAGAGATTATTCATAATACTAATTTTTTACATAGGGATATTAAGCCGGCAAATATTTTTATTAAAAATGATGGCACCCCTGTACTTTTAGATTTTGGTGCAGCTAGGCAGGAGCTTGTTAGTCATAGTAAAAGTGTCACTGCAATGGCTACCCCGGGCTATGCGGCTTTTGAACAATATTCGTCTCGAGGTAATCAGGGCCCCTGGACTGATATATATGGTCTTGGAGCAACGATTTATAAAGCTATAACTGGAAATAAGCCAGATGATGCTACAAATCGGATGCTTGATGATACCTTGATACCATGCGAACAGCTTTGTACTGGCAAATATAGTGCCAAGACATTAAGAGCAATTGATAAGGCAATGGCGATTAAGCCTCAGGATAGGCCTCAATCAATTTCTGAATGGCGAGCTATGTTGGATTTACCATCATTCAGTTACGGTCAAGATGGTAAAAAAAGTATTGGTAATAATCATGTTTTTGAAACTGAGCTACGTACTCAAAATATTGATCTTGACATTAAACCTAAATTAGATGAAGAAGTATCTAATCCAATACCAAGCACTTCAAAATCGCAAAAAAATACTAATCATAAAAAATATATTACAGCTGGAGCTTTATTTATCTCACTGATTGCAACGGGTTTATTTTTTTTAAATAAGGATTCTGAAAATATTGTTGCTGATAAAAACTCAAGTGTTACGCCAATTATTATTTCTGAAAATAAACAAGCAATACAGAGTTCTGATAAAAAACATGAAAGCGATAAGCCTCAAAACTTGCCTCCACCCAAAAAATCAGAAATTTCCAAAATTGAATGTCCTAAAGGTTCTGCAATATCAAGTTGGAGTAACTGCGTCGGAAATCATACATATCCAAGTGGAGCAAGTTATGAGGGTGAGTGGGTTTCTGGGAAAAGGTCTGGTAAAGGAAAAGGTGTTTCAAATAACGGAAATAAGTATGTGGGGGATTGGTTAAATGATAACTTCCATGGTTATGGCGTACTAACCTTCGCAGCAGGAGATGAGTACAAGGGTAATTTTCAAAATGGATATTTTAATGGTAAAGGTACTTACACTTGGTCGAATGGCGATAGGCATGATGGGCTTTACTCGGACGGCAAATCAAATGGATATGGAACTTATTACTATAAAAATGGCAGAAAATATGTAGGAAACTTTGTGAACTCAAGGTTTGATGGTCATGGTGTTATGTATGATTCTGGTGGAAGAGTTATATACTCCGGGGCATGGGTAAATGGTAGCGCTCAAGCAACAACAGCGGGTGATTCTGGAAGTCGAGATTCAAGCTTATCAAAATGCAGAGAGGCTGCATTAAATGCAAAGAAAACAACTATTTTGCCGAGGCGTGTTGATAACATTACTGTATTGACGGATATGTTCTGCGCACCTGGGCAAGCTGATAAGGCAACATTTATTTACAGATATGAAATTGATAGTCCTAATAGATTTAATCAGGATTTATTAAACCAATTTGTTAGAGAGGATAATAGAAAGTTGGTTTGCGGCCCTGATTTGAAAGTATTTCTACCAATAGTGGATTTTGAGTATCAGTACTTTTATTCCTCCTTATCTACTAACTTCTCGCCAAGAGGATTAATTGGTAAGCTTCGTTATTCTGCTAGCGATTGTAGGTAGTTTAGCAATGGTTAAGATTCTATTAATTGTTCCTCTTTTTTTCTTGATGTCATGCGCTTCAATTACTCAAGGAACTAAACAAGTTATTTTTTTTCAAGTTGATCCTTTGGATACTATTTGCGATATTTCTGGTAAAGATGGTGTTCATATAGGCACAATTAGCTCAAGAAGTAACTTGCTTCAGGTATCAAAAGGGGTTGCTGATTTAATTGCCAATTGCTCAGCTACCGGTTATGAGGCTAAAGTTATACGAGTTTCATCGAGTGCTCAAACGGCCGGAGTAATTGGGGTGGCAATTGATTTCGGTATCACAGATATGATAACTGGCGCGATGTGGAAATACCCAGATAATGTTCCAGTTGTCTTGACCCCAAAAAAATCACCTCTTATATCTCAATAATTTTGCAGTTTTAGGAATTCAAAAGATGAAAAAAGTTATTTTGATTTTTTTACTCAGTATTTCAGGCTTTGCAAATGCAGAGTGGAAGTTTATTGTGAATAATCAAAGCGGTACAGATAGATACTATATCGATGAGTCTACCCTGAAGAAAAAAGGGGATTATTTTAGAGTTTGGTTTATGGTTGATTACACGGCCAAAAATGAGTTTGGAAATAGATCACACAAAGTTTTACATGAAATAGATTGCGAAGGGCGTATCAGGTCTATTTACTTTACTTTTTATGAGGGAAATATGGGGGCAGGTAAGGTGAATGCACAATTTGATGCCGATCCAAAATGGTTTTTTGCTACACCTGGCGATATAAATAATGCATTGATTAAGCATGTGTGTAGACCTCGTTGGAACTAATTATGTTAATGCTATAAGATGAAAATATTTAAGATTTTTTTTGTTAAAAGTTGTTTTCTTCTAATTTCAAACTCTGTATTTTCACAAAATTCAAGTCAGTGCGGATTTATACAAAATAGTGATCAGAGGGCCATGTGCAGGGCGCAAATTGAGCGCAATCCCAGTCAATGTGGTTTTATTCAAAATTCTGATTTGAGAGCCATGTGCAGGGCGCAAATTGAGCGCAATCCTAGTCAATGTGGTTTTATTCAAAATTCTGACATGCGAGCTCAATGCAGGGCAATTTCGCAAAATTAAGATCAATAATTAAATAATTGGTCCCGCCAACAGGAATCGAACCTGTGTCTACCGCTTAGGAGGCAGTTGTACTATCCACTGTACTATGGCGAGTCAAAATAGGGCGTTAGCTTACCACCCGCAGAGGGTGAGCAAGATATTTGCCACATCGACCATCATCTCAGGTCTTAAGTAAGCAGCGAACACCAAAGCCAGTAAAACCAAGATCAATACTTTGATCACAATAGGTCGTTGTAAAAATGACATCATCTCAA
>JACCDI010706082.1_pt1 | contig 10112 bp, 11 predicted proteins | sample 7442791 | NCBI WGS metagenome assembly JACCDI01 (sample SAMN15323434, study PRJNA562643) | freshwater metagenome | isolation source: river surface water | place: USA:Blue River Watershed | collected 2017-08-15
AGCCACCATTCCCTCCGGTTTTTGCTGCGGTAGCGAACGCGCTGTACAAGGCTACGGGAAAACGTTTTTACCAACAACCCTTTCAGCCGCAGCTAAAGGCTTAGTATTAACAATTCTTATGATTTCTATAAAATAGTTTATATTTTATTATTCATCAAGCCTGCTTAGTTTTGCATGCAAACGACTCTGACTCAATTAAATAAATCAATCAATTGTGTTAGTTTAATTAATGAAAAAATAATCAATAAAAGCCAGGCAAATTTTGCTTGGCTTTTTTATTGAAAGTATTTCTGCTTGATCTGCTCTTTATTTTCGGCTAAATAAGCTAAAAATGCCTTCGATACTGGGGACAAATTTTTATCCTTGTGCCAAATTAACTTCCATGTAGTCGAGATGGGTAAACCATCTCGTTCGATGATTTTTAAGGAACCAGCTTTAATTTCATTTTTGATCCCTATGATGGGCATAATTGAATAACCTAGGCCAGCAATAACGGCTTGCTTTACCGCTTCATTGGAGGTTAATTCAATTTTTTTCAAGCCATCTACTCCTTGCTTTTTGAAATAACTTTCCATGACTTTCCGGGTACCTGAGCCATATTCACGAAAAATGAGCGGCAGTTCGTTTTTGAAATCGAGGTAATTAAAGGTGGGCTTCATTTTAGCCGTTTCCTTATTTCCAATGAGATATAAATCGTTTGAAAGCATATCAATGGAGTCAAATGCGGGGTTATCAAGTGCGTCAGATACGAGGCTAAAATCCACTTCATTTTCTAGTTGACTTTCTAACACTTTTTCCCGGTTTGTTACGTCTATATTTATTTCTACTCCTGGATTTGATCGTAAGAAATCGGTCAAAAAATAGGGCAAAACATATTTCCCTGTCGAGACAATTGAAATTTTAAGGCGACCTACTAATTGATCTTTGAAAGCCATCGTCTTGTAATTAATGGCGTACACTTGTTCTAGGATACTTTTGGCAGATTCTGCAATCTCTTTACCAAAATCAGTAATGTAAATTTTCTTCCCTATGATTTCGATCAGTGGAATGTCGAACTGCGCCTGCAGGTTTTTGATTTGAATAGACACAGCTGGTTGCGTGAGGTTTAGCTCCTCAGCCGCTTTGGTAATACTAGTTGTTTGTACCACCTTCAGAAAAATCTGCAATTGATTTAGGGTATAATTCATAATGCATCGTTATGTATTTCATTATAAACTTAAATAAAAATTAATGATTTTTGGTTATTTATTTTGCATTTAAATCAAGCAAAATGCCTCCCGCCTTTTACAAAAAGGAAATAGGGGAAATCCATATGATCAACTTTGAATTACTTTCTTTTAATCTAACGAACCCCACCTTATTGTTTTTCATTTTAGGGGTTTTTGCAAAATATGTCAAGAGTGATTTAGAGGTTCCGGCCGCATCAAAAAACTTCATTTCACTGTACCTGTTATTCTCCATCGGATTTAATGGCGGAAGTGAATTAGCCGTGACGGGTATAACACAGGAGGTGATTATTAGTCTCCTGTTCGGGATGCTTTTAGCGCTATTGATACCGATTTACGCGTATTTTATTCTCAGGATTAAATTGGGTTCTTCTGACGCAGGAGCAATCGCGGCCTCGTATGGATCTGTTAGTGCGGTGACCTTTGTGACGGCGGCTGCATTTTTAGAGATGAATCAGGTAAAAATGGGAGGTGAAATGGTGGCCGTCATGGCATCAATGGAGTTTCCTGCCATTGTCATGGGGGTAATTCTACTGAATTTATTTCCAGACAAAAAAACAGAAATAGCCCCGGTGCAGTGGAAGGATGCGATGAAACATTCATTGACGAATGGAAGTGTTTTGATGATTTTTGGGAGCTTATTAATTGGATTTGTATCAGATTCGACTCAATCCGTAGGGATCAAGCATTTTACATCTGACATATTTAAGGGTTTTTTAGCGATCTTTTTATTAGATATGGGGATGGTGGCAGCTAGCAGGTTCAAGGCCTTTAAAAAACAGGGTTCTTTTTTGTTGCTTTTTGCCTTGCTAGTGCCACTTATTAATGGGGTTTCAGTTGCCTTTCTTTCACAATTTATCACCTCTACTGTGGGGAATAGACTGATATTCGCTGTTTTGGCCGCTAGCGCCTCTTACATCGCAGTACCAGCTGCTATGCGTTTAGTAGCTCCTAAAGCGGATCCGGGAATCTATATTCCTATGGCCTTAGGGGTTACATTCCCCTTGAATATTACGATTGGGTTGCCTCTGTATATGCAAATTATCCATGGCTAACGAACCTATTTTCAATGGACGAAAAGTCGTCATTGCGACAAAACATCAAAAAGAACAGGTCATTGGTCCGGCATTACAAGAGGCGTTTGGGATGGAATATATCGTTTCTGAAAAGCTTGACACGGATCTGTTGGGCACATTTACCGGTGAAGTGGAGCGGGTATTAACACCAGTGGAGGCGGCCAGGCAAAAATGCATTTTAGCTTTAGCGGAATGTGATGCAGATTTTGCCATAGGTTCTGAGGGGTCTTTTGGCCCTCATCCTACGCTGTATTTTCTGCCTGCGGATGAAGAAATTCTACTACTGTTAGACCGTAAAAGGGAGCTGGAGTTGGTGGTAAAACACGCTAGTTTGAAAACTAATTATGGCTCATTTCAGCCGGGCTCAGAGCAGAATGTAGCGGATTTTTTACAACAAATAAAATTTCCCAGTCACGGTGTGCATGTGAAAAGTGCAGATACTTACCTTGAAAAAGGGATAAAAACAGAAGAGTTATTAAACCATGCGATTCAGAAAGCGGTTAATCGCTTCGGAACCTTTACTCTGGAAACGGACATGCGTGCGATGAATAATCCCACTCGTATGGAAGTCATTAAAGAACTGGCAGGAAAATTAGTGGAGAAAATGAAGAGCTATTGTCCTAGCTGCCAAAGACCAGGATTTAGTCCCACTGACGTCATTCGTGGCCTATTATGTGCTTGTTGTTCCTTACCTACGAACTCCATAAAATCTTTGATTTATACGTGTCAAGGATGTCATTACGTACAATGTATTGATTTTCCGGAGGCAAAGGAGACGGAAGATCCTATGTTTTGTGATTTTTGTAACCCCTAAGTATACTATGATTACGAGTGATATTTCGCTTATGAAGGACCGCCTAGAAAATGGTGAGGTAGTGGGAATTCCTACGGAAACCGTCTATGGTTTAGCGGCTAACATATACGATGAGCAAGCGATTGCGAAGATTTTTAGCACCAAAGGAAGGCCTAACACGAATCCTTTGATTGTCCATGTAAAATCGATGGAGCAAGCACGCACTTTGGTGTCCTATTTTCCACCTAAAGCCTCCCTATTAGCGGAGCGTTTTTGGCCCGGTTCGCTTACCTTAATTTTGCCTAAAAGTGAGTTGATTTCTGATGCGATAACCGCTCAGCAATCGACAGTTGCCATAAGAATGCCTAACCACCCTACAACTTTAGCCTTATTGGAAACACTAGATTTTCCTTTAGCGGCCCCTAGTGCAAATCCCTATAACCGAATTAGTCCTACCTGTGCTGCGCATGTGGAGCATTATTTCCCCCAAATTCCCATTCTAGAAGGAGGAAATTGCGTAGCTGGAGTAGAGTCGACCATTCTCTCTTTTGAAGGAGATGAGGTTGTTTTATTGCGACATGGCGCTATTTCAATCGAGCAAATTGAGGAGGTAGTCGGACGTATTTTGGATAGAACCTCCTCCGGTTCCGTGCACCTCGCACCCGGCAGAAGTAAGAAGCATTATTCGCCCCTGTGTGAATTAATTATCAGCTATGAACCGCTATTTATGTTGAGCGCGGTTCAGCAGAAGAAAGTGGCCATTTTATGGTTTAAAGAAGTGAAAATTGAGAGTCCCAAAGTCGCGATTAACCGCATTCTCTCCCCCAGCGGAAGTTTTCAAGAAGCGGCCGCAAACATGTATGAAGCTTTACATCAATTAGAAAAATCAGGCGTTGATTTAATCATCGTAGAGCGCCTGCCTAATGTCGAATTAGGGCGAACCATTAATGATCGTTTTGAAAGAGCTGCTGCTAAATGAAAAAACAATTACTCGTTAACGCAAAAATCGTCAATGAAGGCCTCTCCTTTTTTTCGGATGTATTGATTCATCACGGCCGAATTGAAAAGATTGCCCACCATATTTCTGATCCTAATGCGGACGTTTTCGACATCAACGGAAATTATTTAATCTCTGGAATGATAGATGATCAGGTGCATTTTAGAGATCCAGGATTAACCTATAAAGGCAATTTAACCACAGAATCTAGAGCGGCAGTGGCAGGCGGCGTGACCTCGTTTATGGATATGCCTAACACCGTCCCTAATACCTTGACCAGCGATTTATTAGAGCAAAAATACCAAGCCGCGGCGCAGCAATCACTCGCTAATTATTCCTTTTTCATGGGGGTGACCGCCGGAAATTTAGAGGAGGCCTTGCGAGTAGATAACGAGAGCGTTTGTGGCATTACGGATGATGGGCTGTACTTTAATGAGCAACAAATTCTAGCGAATAATCCAGAATACTTAGAGAAATTATTCTCTCGGGCAGAAACCTTGGTTGCCTTACACAGTGAGGACGAATCCATTATTGATCAAAATTACGAGTGGTATTTTTCGGAAACGAAAGGCCAGATTCCCTTTTCATACCATGCCAAAATTCGAAGTTCAGAGTCTTGCGTGACAGCTACCAAACGGGTTTTGGATATACAATCTACCTATCAAAATAGACTCCATTTTTTCCATATTTCCACTGGCGAAGAAGCGATGCTTTTCCCCGCTTCTACAGACTACAGAGCTAAACGTGTGACGGCTGAAGCCTGTATTCATCACTTATGGTTTAACGAGCAAGACTATGAAAAAAGAGGAGGCGATATGAAATGGAATCCCGCTATCAAGTCAGAATTGGATCGTGTAACGTTAATGCAGGCGCTCAAAGAAGGTCGCATTGATATCATTGCTTCAGACCACGCGCCTCACAGCAAGGAAGAAAAACAAGGTACCTACGAACAAGTAAAATCAGGTGCGCCCATCGTACAACATACCTTACCACTCTTGTTTGAATTAGCTTCTCGAGGAGAAATTACTGTTGAACAAATTGTCGAAAAAACCAGTCATCGGGTGGCGGATATCTACCGTTTAAAAGAGAGAGGGTATTTGCGCGAAGGCTACTATGCAGATGTCGTGGAAATAAGTCCCAATGCTCCCTGGGAAATTACGTCATCATCCCTTCTGTATAAGTGTGGATGGGCACCGGTAGTGGGAGAGCGACTTTCAGCTAAAGTGAAACGCACGTTTGTAAATGGAAACTTGGTGTTTCAGGAGGATGCGTTTAGGTCACATGCCAAAGGGTCTCGCTTATTCTTTGAAAAAATTAGGTATTAAAGGATTTAAAGAAAATCCCGTAATTTTAGCCTAATGAAAATCGCTATCTACCAAGTCGACGCCTTTACGAACGAACGATTTAAAGGCAACCCCGCTGCCGTATGTCCATTAGATTCATGGCTTCCGGATGCTGTGATGCAAAACATCGCCGCGGAGAATAATTTAGCCGAAACAGCTTTTGTTGTTCCTACGGGTGATCGCTATGAAATCAGATGGTTCACCCCCACGGTAGAAGTGGATTTGTGTGGCCATGCAACCTTAGCGAGCGCGTATGTTTTGTTCAAAGAATTGGGTTTTGCGGGTTACCAAGTCAACTTCGTTTCACACCGTAGCGGTCCATTATCCGTGACAAAGAATGGTTCCGTTTTAGCCTTGAATTTTCCGGTGGATACCTTGTCGGAATTATCCTTAAGTTCAGCATTTGCGATCGGATTATCTCAGGCCCCACGTGCCGTTTTCAAAGGGAAAACCGACTACTTATTTGTCTACGATTCGGAAGCAGAAATCCGCGCATTACAACCGGATTTTGAGGCCTTGAAAACCCATCCCGTTCGCGGAATCATTGTAACCGCCCCGGGCGAAACAACGGATTTTGTATCGCGATTTTTTGGCCCCAATTGTGGGGTGAATGAAGATCCTGTGACGGGTTCGGCGCATACCACATTGACACCTTATTGGGCAACTGTCTTGGGGAAGACTGAATTAACAGCTCGCCAACTCTCCCAAAGAACGGGCGACTTAACTTGCAAATTGCTGGGAGATCGAGTAGAGATTGCTGGGGAGGCCGTGTTGTATTTGCGAGGTGAGATTTATGTATAAAGATGAAAAACAATAAACGACCAAATTCAGGCGGAATGCTATCGAAACAACAAAAGCCTATTTCAGATGTGCACCACAAAGCAGGTCTTATTCCTAAAAGTCCATTTAAAAGTAATTTGGTAAAAACAGTTAATAAACGAGTAAATAACCCTTATAAATTATAATGAACATGAAAAAACTATTCACCTTTTTTGCCATTTTAGCAATGGCCACTAGCCTACAGGCGCAAACACCTAAGGCAAACTTGATTAAAGATTGGGAGCGCGCACGCGCTTACACGAAAGAGTATTTAGAGGCGATGCCAGAAACAGGTTATGCGTTAAAGCCGACTAAGGAAATGCGTTCTTTTGCTGGCCAAATGCTACACCTTTCGGATGCTATTTATGGTATCGTAGGAATGGCTACTGATGTGGTGCCTACTGCAAAAGAGTTAGAAAAATCGAATGACGTAGCTAAAGCAAGCGTAACGGAGAAAGTATTAGCAGCCTATGATTTTGCCATCAATGCCATTAAAAGTGCGCCGGATGCAAAATTAGGCGAGTCAATTAAATTATTTGGCCGTTTTGATGTAACGCGTGGTCAAGCGATCGATAAAGCATTTGAGCACCAAACACACCACCGCGGACAAGCGACGGTGTACATTCGCTTAGCGGGTGCGACTCCTCCAGCAGAGAAGTTGTTCTAGTTTGAAACAATCTTTCCAAAAAAGGGTTTGTCTTTCATAGGCAAGCCCTTTTTTTATGCAAGGCGTTAAAAAACAACATTTACCCTCCAAAATCTGCCCCATTTGCAATCGCCCTTTTGCCTGGCGCAAGAAGTGGGAAAAGAATTGGGATCAAATCATCTATTGTGGTGAAAAGTGCAGACGTAACAAATAAGTTTTCGGACGAAGATATAGACCGCATCATACAAATGGCTTGGGAGGATCGAACGCCATTTGAGGCGATCGAATTTCAGTTTGGCCTGAAGGAAAAAGAGGTCATTGAATTCATGCGCCTACATAGCAAAGAGTCGAGTTTCCGCATGTGGCGCAAACGGATGGCGGGACGGAATACGAAACACCTGCAAAAACGCGTAGCAGTAGATCCTCGTTTTAAATGCACGCTGCAACGCAGCATCAGTCTGAATAAAATCAGTAAGCGCTAATGAAGTTTTCCACAAAACGCGAAGAAATACTCGCGCAAATCGATCGATTTGACGTAGAAAAATACGCTCGTTCACGCAACTTTATCACCGGAGGAGTGTCTTATCTTTCCCCCTATTTATCCCGTGGATTTATCACCGTACCCCAAGTCGTGAAGCGGTTAAAAGACCGGGGAATTAGTGTAGCACAAGGCGAAAAATTCATACAAGAATTAGCCTGGCGCGAGTTTTATACGCGCACTTGGTTTCAAAAGGGCGATGCTATTTTCGAAGATATTCGCCATCCCCAGGAGGGAATAGAACGCTTTGGAATCCCAAAACCGGTGTTAGAATCCACAACAGGAATTCAAGCTTTAGATGGGGCATTAAAGAATTTCCCAGCCACAGGATATTTACACAATCACCTACGCATGTACCTCGCTGCCATGATTTGCAATGTGGCGAAATACCATTGGTTGGAACCTGCCCAATGGATGTATTACCATTTGTTGGACGGGGATTTAGCGAGTAATGCGCTGAGCTGGCAATGGTGCGCCGGGACCTTTAGCCATAAGTTGTATTACGCGAATCAGGAGAATATCAATCGCTACACCGGGAGTCAGCAACGCGGGACTTTCTTGGATTTTGACTACGAGGATTTGCCTTCGCAATCGGTTCCCGATCATTTACAACGATCGGTAGAAGCGTCACTCCCATTTACCCCGCCTAACACAAAGCCACTGGAATTAATCGATGGAATTCCCACCTTCATCTATACCCATTATACGCTGGATCCCACGTTCCATGAGGGGGAAGTCGGTAACCGCATTTTGGTTCTAGAACCGAGCCATTTTGCGAAGCACCCGATGGCCCCTAAGACGATCGAGTTTATCCTATCGCTGGCTGAAAACATACCTGGAATTCAAGTTTATTACGGCGAATATGCAGATCTTAATTTAAAAGGTATTTTCCGCGATCACCCTATCAATGCCCATTTCCAAGGGGTTCGGGAAGCGCATCCAAGTTTAGCTCCCGGTCTGCAAGGGGAGTTCAATAGTTTCTTTTCGTTTTGGAATAAATTAAGCAAACAATTGAGCTAAGAAGGTTTCCGCTCGGTTAAGGTGGGCGTCTCTTTTTTCCAAAGGCATCTTGTCCCAGGTACTGATCAGCATCGCCCAACGCGGATTTTTGCGGAAGGTTTCGCGTTGTTTATCCAAGAATCGCCAAAACAAACCATCCCAAATCTCCTGCCATTCGCCCTTCGGATAATCGCTCATTTTCAAGATGTAATTGGACCCGCAGATATAGGGTTTGGTGGTCATCAATCCCCCATCGCTGAATTGCGACATGCCGTAGATGTTAGGCACCATCACCCAGTCATAGGCATCGATGTATAACTCCATAAACCAGCGATAAACGGCATCCGGTTTGATCTCGCACAATAACATAAAATTCCCCAGGACCATCAGGCGTTCGATGTGGTGGTTATAGCCCGTTTTTAACAGCTTGCGAATCGTTTGGTCGATCGGCTCCACTCCTGTCGTAGCATTGTAAAAGGCGGCTGGCATCTCTTTCGTAAACCCCCAATAATTTGTGGTGCGCTGTTGAACCCCAATTTTCCGATACAACAATTGCACAAATTCCCGCCAACCTACGACCTGCCGGATAAATCCCTCCACGCTATTTAAAGGAGCAGCGGAGGCCACAACGCGTTCGATCACTTGAGTTGGATTTAATAATCCCACATTAATCAGTGGGCTCAAAATACTGTGAAACAAAGTCTTTTCATTTGCCTTGATGGCGTCCTCATAATCCCCAAAAAGCGGCATGCGTTCCAGAATGAATTGGTCCAAAGCCGCCTGCGCCTCCGTATGGGTCACTGGATAATAAGCCCCTGAAAATGGTCGCTCGGAAGAACCTGGATTGTTCGAGAAATTCGCTGAAACATAGTCGATCGCCTCTAGGATATAATCGCTTGGAACGGTCTCCGGAAAAGGTGCCGGGATGAAGGTATTCTTCGGTATTTTCTTTCGATTATCTGCATCAAAAGTCCATTGACCACCTATAGGCTTGCCGTCGGCCTCCAGCAGAATCCCGCGGTCTTTTCGCTGTTGGGTATAGAAAGCTGTTTGGAAATAAGGCTTGCGTGCACCTAACAAAGCGATGTCGGTGTTGAGGAAGTTTGGGCTTGCTAACATGTGAATGTCGCCTGCTCGGCGAAGCCGACGTAATAGCAAGTAATCATTTGGGTCAAACAACGAAATGGGACCTGTTATCGACGCGGCTAATTTTACTTCCGAGGCGCGTGGATCTTGCGCATCGATGTATTCCACCGTTTTTCCTGCGGCGCGGAGGCGATCGGCGAAGGCGCGCATGCTCGCCCGATGGAACAGTATTTTTTGTTTATGAAAGGCGAATTGATTGAAGAATAAATTTGATTCAACCAGGTAAAACACATCCGCTTGTTGTGCGAGTGTCTCTTCAAATAATTGGTGCGGAAATATCAGGAATGCGCTCATTTGTTCACGTGTTTTTCGAGGATTCGCGCCCCCTCTTGTCGGGCCTTTTTCGTTTTCCGCATCGCCCAAACTTGGTCCGACGCCGTTTTTCTCGTCGCACTTAAATCCACGACGGGAGCGGGATAATCCACGCCTATTTTGACCCCATACAATGTCTGTTCCATCTCACTTAATTTCCAAGGTTCGTGAATCAAGGTAGATGGAATCGAGGCTAATTCTGGCACCCATTTTTTAA